>Ga0180009_10000303_pt1 | contig 68991 bp, 59 predicted proteins | sample OS_PC_MetaG_FD_123537 | JGI IMG/M metagenome (GOLD analysis project Ga0180009, IMG submission 123537) | Groundwater microbial communities from the Aspo Hard Rock Laboratory (HRL) deep subsurface site, Sweden - OS_PC_MetaG | ecosystem: Environmental > Aquatic > Deep subsurface > Groundwater... | reverse complement strand
TTGGCACATGAATATCGCGGGGTTACCATGGTACGCACAGCGTACCCTACGCGGTTCGTCTAGCGTTAGGTGATCCGCTAATGTTAAGTGACAATAAATGGTATCGAGGTCTCATTGGTTAAGATGGCAAAAGGGTAATTTTTGACTTATGTATAACGATGAGCGCAGAGCGTGGGAACGATTATTGCCAGGGGACTGAATAGTTACAATGAGCGAATGTTTGTCATTATTCAGCATAAGCACTTGTTCGCAAATAACTTCCCTAACTTATGGAGGGCGTTGATTTATAATCAATACTGAAGCCAAACCGACCAGAGACGCTAAATACTCCCTTTTGATTGAAAAACCGTCTAAGAATAAAAGGTATGGGATGTGTCTATCGAGGACCGCCGTGAACCCCTCCATGGGGGCTTGACGGCAGCAATCCCTGCTGCCGACATCCTCGCTAGCCACACCCCATACCTTCACAAAGATAGCTAATTATTGAGTATAAAGGGAGTAGCTTCGAATGTTTAATTCAACATTTCGCAAAGTCCCTTTTTTCCTTAAACCATTTGCATAGCATTGCCTAAAATAAGCCGATGAAAAAAAGCAACTTGCTAAACCACACTTTTCAGAATACTAAAAAGAAATTAAATTACTCGACTGCTCTAGGCTTTTTATGCGGCATAGTGTTGTGCTTATTTATCGGTCTTTATGCTGCCAATGATTCCAAATCATTCATGAATTGGACTGGACTCTTTATTGTCGTTGTCGGCACGATTGCTTCGGTACTGTTGAGCTACCCCTTAAGAGATATCATTAATGGATTAAAATCGGTCAAACTGATTTTTCTTTACGAAAGCCTAAACCCTCAACATGAAGCCGATGAGATCATTAATGTTTCGAAAATGTGGTTCACTCGAAACTTCACGGCCATTGAAAACATTATCGATACGATCAATAACCCTTATCTGAAAACCGGCTTTCAATTGGTTGTCGATCAAACGCCTGTCGATGATATTTTGTCGTTATTGAAATGGCGAATCGCTCGACTGAAAGCCAAGGAAAAAGCGGAAGCCAATATTTTTCACAGCATGGCAACCTTTGCACCGGCCTTCGGCATGCTGGGCACGTTGATCGGCTTGATTAATATGCTGCAAATCATCGACATGAGGGATATTGGCGCTATTACCTTCAACATGGGGGTTTCTCTAATCACGACATTTTACGGTTTGATACTAGCCAATCTCGTTTTTACCCCGATCGCAATCAAACTAGAAAGACGCACCGAACATCGCGTCATGATTATGAGCATGGTCATGGAGGGCATCACTTTAATCGCCGACAATCGCAGCCCTTCTTTTGTAAGGGAAACGCTCAAATCATTTATTGCTCATTATGATAATGAACTGAAAATCGATGAATAAAGACCCTTTTTTCAAACTGCAGTCTTCGCAAACATTTGAGGAATTGATGGAAGACAGCCATAAGCCGGGAAATCAAAACTGGCTCATCAGCTATCTCGACGTATTCGTATTGATTCTAATGTTCATCATTACGCTCATAGCGCTTAGCGATTTTTCTGTCGAAACAGAACCCAAGGCATTGATTGCCACTCCGCAACCGGTTAAAAAAACAAAACCGGCCTTACCCAAAGCCGAACGGATTATCAAAAAACCGCCTCCGGCTATCGAAACGAAGCCCGAGCCGACTGCCGCACCATTTATAGGGCCTCCCATACCCCCAATTGAAAAACCTGAGGAACCGATTGTTAGCGACAAAATAACGCCCGATATTGAACTGGTAGAAACTTTTTTAATACCCGGTCCGGAAACAACGCCACAGGAAACACTAGAATCAAAATTATCGGAAAAACTCGAACAAATGGGATTGGATAAGTCGGTAGCGATCAAGGTAACGGAGGATTATGCACAACTGGAAATCCAAGACAACATTTTATTCGAGTCGTCGCAAGCCAACTTGACCGACCCGGGCAAACATTTACTAGACGATCTAGTACCTCTGTTACAACAGGCTGTCGGATTGATTTTCATTGAAGGTCATACCGATAATCGTCCGATCAAAACCGTTCAATTTCCGTCAAACTGGGAATTAGGTGCCGCTAGAGCCACAAGTGTTTTGCACTACTTGACAACACAAGGCCTTGAGAGCACTCGAATGCGCGCAGTGACTTACGCAGACACGCAACCGATTGCCGACAACGATACACCTGAAGGCAGGGAAAAGAATCGACGCGTGAATATTTTGATTAAGATTAAGGAACAAACCTCTCCATGATTTTATCAAAGCATTGCTATTACGAGCTCTGAAACATCAACCTTGAAAAGGCATTTCACCATAACAACCATGAAGAATAAAAAGTTAATTCAATGGCTTGTTCTGCGTATGCAAATCATTTTTTTCCCCTAAAAAGTTATTCAAAACTTTAGGACAAGCGATTGAAAGACCTCAAGTGCCTCATGATTAAACTGCCGAATTTAAGAATTATGGGGCTCATTCTGCTGACCGCCATGCACCTACAGGCATCGGCGCAAGAGCAATTTTTTAGCGGCCTTTTCCAAAACCGCTTCTTCACGCTTTCCCAAGACTCCGAATTATTATGCACCACAAGCGAATCCGGCTATTTACCTATCGAGCGACTTAATGAAATCATTCATCATTACGAAAACAATAATCCAGGACTCCGGCAAGCGGCAGTCGCTTTCCTAACCCGCCACACCCACCCCGATCACCTCGACGACCTAAAGCAAATCAAGAAACATTGCCGCAATCAAAACCAGGACGAGTTATGTATTCTCGAAGGTTATTGGGATGATAAAGAAAATGCGCTTCGCGTTTTAGCGCTGTTTTACGACACCAAAACCGCGATCAAGCATAGCAACCATTACCGCCTGCCGCGTTTTGAAGCCGATCATTTATATGCATTTGAAAAAGGCCTAAGAAAGATTCCGCCGTTCATGCGCGACTTTATCGTCAAAGCTAAGCCGATCAGGGATCTCGATAACGTATTCATTAACGCTAAAATCCCGGAAAAAACGCAGCGATTGATCCTTGATGCATTTCCGGACGACACCGAAAGCCAAGTTTGGGCCGACGACACACACCCCCTAACTATCATTCCAGGCGTCGGTTTTATTAACCAAGTCGTCGCTCAGGTGTACAGCGGCACTAATCGCATTGTTTTCACGATCAAGAATTTCGATAAAGCCAAAGAGGGTCAGTTTTATAAGGATATCGGGCTGAAATATCTAGTAGATTTCAGAATTCCGTTGATCGTGCATGAACTGGCTCATGTGATCGACAACTTTCATTTTTGGGACGGACATGAATCGCTATATTTTTTCTTTTGGTATCGCAAACTCTCGACCGATATCGTCTATATGCATATGATCAAGGATGCTGATTTGGCGTTATGGCCATCGCGCTGGTTCGACGCCTTTGAATTTCTATGGGAAGTCAATGACGGCCGTTATAACGGCAAAATCAATGAAAAACTTGCAGAACTACTTAGTCAGTATATTTTGATTCCGCAGCGATTGAAAAGCGAATCACCGGAAGCCTATGCTTGGTTACAAAAAGAGATATTTAAAGGCATCGAATACAGCGGTTATGAAAACTGTCAAAATTCGATCGTACGCGAATTAAATTGGTGGGAAGCGGCAGTAGCAAGACCCTTAGGACGACGGTGGCGATAAGCGCCCGTGGCAAAACGGTTTGCAACCTGGCACTACTCTTTTTTGATCGAAAAACAGTCTAAGAATAAAAACGTTAGGGACTGGTTAAACAACCTTTCCCGCAGAAAAACCCGCAATTCCGCCAGGAATTGACGGAATCCAGTGCCATGGATGCATCGCCGAAATTTGAAATACGAAAGGTATAAGTCAAAAATTACCCTTTTGCAAACTTAGTCAATGAGACCTCGATACCATTTATTGTCACTTAACACTCTCGACTTTCCATCACCTAGCGTTAGGTGAGGGACGATCAGGGGATCGCTCCCACATAGCGTCTGCCGCTCTCTGTGGGAGCGACGCCTTCGTCGCGACTATCGGAGCCATTAATGCTGATAACCATGGTTTTTTATCGAAGCCCGTGTGTGCACTGTTCTGTAGCTTATTAAACAACAGAGCTCACCGAAATTACGATAAGCGTTTACCAATACGCATGACGTTACTTGTGTATAACGGCGAGCTCTGGAGGATGAGAACGATAGAGGCATGAATAATTACGACTTAAAGATCGGGCTCCAATGGCTTAGCGTACTGCGGCATTAACGGCGGCAACTTCGCAAAGGCATCACGCAACGTGCTTTCCCAGCTTTTTCTTAGATTAACCATATAAGGGTTTTCAGCCTCGAAACAATAATACTCATCCAGACGGAAACTATCCTTACGATAAATCAACATTTCGACCGGGGGTCCGACACTAGCATTACTGCGTATCGTCGAATCCATCGAAACCAAGCAGCAGCGCGCGGCTTCGTCCAATGGTGTCTCGAGCTTCAAAAAACGATCCAACACCGGCTTACCGTATTTAATTTCGCCGATTTGCAGGAATGGAGTATGCGGAGAAGTCGTGATACTGTTGCCCTCGGCATAGACCATATAAGCCCCTGGCGGCTCATTACCGATTTGACCGGCAATGATAAACGTGGCGGACGGATTGAACGCCGATTGCCCTTCGGTATCGAGATGCTGTTTTTGTTTATCGAGACTGACTTGACCGAGGTAATTGGCCGCATCCGACAAATAGTCCACCGAATTGATATTAAGCTTCGCATCCTTGAGCTTATCGCGCTTCAACTGTTCTAAAACAGCTTGCGTCGTGGCTAAATTGCCCGCGCTCAACAAAACGATTTTGCGATCGGCATTCGTATCGAACGCATGCATTTTCCCATAAGTGCTGACATTATCGATCCCGGCATTGGTCCTTGAATCGGACACCAAAACGAGACCTTCATTGAGTGAAGCGGCGATACAGTAAGTCATAATCAAGATCTGAAAAAATAATCCGGTCAGTCTATCCTATAAATAAGGACGGGGTCCAGAAACGGATACCGGAAGCCTGCTTTCAAGAATCGTCGGTCTGCTCGGCCAGCTTTGCCAACGCAGCTATCCGCCCGGATAAAGCTTCCGGAGTATCCGATCTGATTGTGGCATGCGCGACTTTACGGCCTTTTCTTGGCGTCTTATTATATAAATGCATGTGAACTTCGGACAGAGCCAACACCTCTTTCAGGCTCGGCACGCCGCCTATAAAGTTTTGCATTGCGGCAAAACCGCGTGTCTTAGTGCTACCCAAGGGCTGATCGAGTATCGCTCTCAAATGATTTTCAAATTGGCTGGTTTCGGAACCTTCGATCGTCCAATGACCCGAATTATGTACGCGCGGTGCAAATTCGTTAGCGACTAGATGCCCGTCGAGATCGAACAACTCTAGCGCCAGTACGCCAACATAATTCAAGGCTTCCAACAATCTTGCAATCATCGATTCGGCTTGCGACTGCAATGGATCGTTATCGCAACTCTTGGCCAAACGAAGAATACCGCCTCGATGCTGATTTTCCGATAATGGATAATAAACGATAGCTCCTGAAACATTGCGCGCGGCGATGATAGAAACCTCTCGGCGAAACGGCACGAAACCTTCGACAATGACCGGCGAACCTTCCAGTTCCCGCCAAGCTTGCTGTAAATCGGCCGCGGAACGGGAAATGGCTTGACCTTTCCCGTCATAGCCAAGTCTTCGGGTCTTCAAAATCGCCGGCCAACCAATTTCCGGCATAACTTCCTGCAAGCGATCGAAACTATCGACAGCATAATAAGGCGCGGTCGGAATACCCAGTTCTCGAAAAAAATTCTTTTCGGTCAAGCGATCTTGGCCTACCGCTAAGGCCTTAGCCGATGGATAAACAGGCGTTTTTTCAGCGATAAAATCGATAATATCGACCGGAACGTTTTCGAATTCGTAAGTCACCACATCGCAACGTTCGGCCATTTGCGTCAATAGAGTACGATCCGTATAGTCACCTTGCAAATGCTCGCCTAATTCGCTCGCACAAGCCTCGTCCGCCGGATCCAAAAACATGAATTGCAAGCCCAAGGGTTTTCCCGCCAATGCCAACATTCTTGCCAATTGCCCGCCACCCAAAATACCAATCATCATTATTCGACACTCCTCGGATCGGCATTAGCCAGCACCGCATCAGTCTGTTGTTGCCTAAAATGGTGCACAGCTTCCCGGTATTCGGGATATTTATTACCGACTATTGCCGACGCCAGCAACGCCGCATTGATCGCTCCCGCCTTACCGATCGCCAATGTTCCGACCGGAATACCGGCCGGCATTTGCACAATCGACAATAAAGAATCCATGCCGTTGAGCGCTTTGGATTGAATCGGTACACCCAATACCGGAACCGCCGTTTTTGCCGCGACCATGCCCGGCAAATGAGCTGCCCCGCCGGCGCCGGCGATGATCACTTCCAAACCTCTGCTTTCCGCAGCATCGGCATAAGCAAATAATTTATCCGGCGTTCGATGCGCGGAGACGACTTCAACTTCATGAGCAATACCGAATTGTTCCAGCTTCTCGGCCGCAAATTGCATCGTCTCCCAATCGGAAGTCGACCCCATAATGATTCCAACTAAAACAGTCATTTATGATTTCCTCTAAGCACCATTTCCGATACCGGATCAACAAAGGCCGGCAATTGTACCCGACATCGATAAAGTTTAAAATCTGTCATTGATTTCAGCTTCCCTACCTACACCATCCGGCACGCACGACTGGATGATTTTTGGCTATTTTGGTGCAAGCACCGGTTTAGATGTATAATTACAGCCTAAATTCGCCCTTCCAATGATTTGGACACAAGCGAGTGCAAAACAAGAACACATGAAAAACAAAGGCTTACAAAATAATTCTATCGGCCCAATATTTGCTTAAAGTGATAGAACCAAACTCAATCGCCTTCTGCTAAATAACACTTTTACCTTATCGCTTATGCAATCGCAAAAAACTTTAAAACAACGCGGCTTAAGTCTTATCCTGCAAAGTCACCGACGCCTGCCAGGCCAAACCGACGCCATTCCCAAGACACGATAACTTAACGGCAACCACCTTTCGAGCGAAGCGATAAAGACTCTTTATCATCGTTCAGATAATTGGCGATTCATACGCGACCTCCAACAGCAGGAAGATAAAATGCATCCTATTCTTAATTCAGTTACCGAAGAGATTATCGAACGCAGCCGTGAAAGCCGCGCCTTATATTTAGCTAGAATCGATTCGGCGGTCAAAAAAGGCCCTCATCGCTCGGTGCTTGGCTGCGGCAATCTCGCGCATGGCTTCGCCGCTTGTGCCGCTTCGGAAAAAGCAGACCTAGCCGGCGACCAAAAAGCCAATATCGCAATCGTATCCGCATATAACGACATGCTATCGGCCCACGAGCCTTATAAAGATTTTCCCAGTCTAATCAAAGATGCGGCGAAAGAAGCCGGCGGCGTCGCGCAATTTGCCGGAGGCGTTCCTGCAATGTGCGACGGCGTCACGCAAGGCCAACCCGGCATGGAACTTTCATTGTTCAGCCGTGACGTCATAGCGATGTCGACCGCAATTAGCTTAAGCCACAACATGTTCGACGCCGCCCTACATTTGGGAGTTTGCGATAAAATCGTACCCGGCTTATTAATAGGCGCATTAAGTTTCGGTCACCTGCCTGCCGTATTCGTGCCGGCCGGCCCAATGACCAGCGGCATTACTAACAAAGAAAAAGCACGCACTCGTCAAAAATACGCCGAAGGCAAAATCGGGCGCAAGGAACTGCTTGAATCCGAATCGAAAGCCTACCACGGCCCCGGCACTTGCACTTTTTACGGTACCGCGAACAGCAACCAAATGATGGTTGAAATCATGGGTCTGCATCTTCCCGGAAGTTCGTTCATTAATCCTTACACGCCGCTACGTGACGAACTGACTAAAGCGGCTACCAAGCAGGTACTGAAATTCACGGCACTAGGTAACGATTTCCGCCCCATCGGCCATGTCATCGACGAAAAAGCCATTGTCAATGCCATCGTCGGCCTGCTCGCAACCGGCGGCTCTACGAACCACACGATGCATTTAGTCGCCATCGCACGCTCGGCGGGCATCGTGATCAATTGGGACGATTTCGATAATCTATCGAAAGTAGTGCCGTTAATCGCTAAAATCTATCCGAACGGCCCTGCCGATGTGAATCATTTCCAAGCAGCCGGCGGTATGGGTGTGTTGATCGGCGAACTATTACGCAACGGCTTGTTGCACGAAGACATCATCACTGTCGCCGACGAACGAGGTATGCAACACTATACGCAAGAACCCAAACTCATCGACGGCCAATTAACTTGGGAGCCTTCCCCGGCTGCCTCCCTTGATCCCGAAGTATTGTCTACCGTGGAAAAACCTTTTGCCAAGAGCGGTGGCTTGCATGTCATGCACGGTAATCTGGGACGCGGCATTTCAAAAGTTTCCGCAGTGAAAGAAGAACATCAAATCGTAGAAGCGCCGGCCATTGTCTTCGATGATCAAGATGACCTAATGGAGGCCTTCAAACGCGGCGAACTGGAAAAGGATTTTATTGCGGTCATACGATTCCAAGGCCCGAAATCCAATGGCATGCCGGAATTGCATAAACTGACTCCACCACTGGGTTTATTACAAGACAAAGGGTTCAAAGTAGCTCTGGTAACAGACGGACGCAAGTCCGGTGCCTCAGGCAAAGTCCCCTCGGCGATTCATATGTGTCCGGAATGCGAGGACGGCGGCCCGCTAGCAAAAGTTCGTAATGGTGATATGATTCGTTTAAATGCACAAACCGGCGAAATCAATGTATTGGTCGACAATGCCGAATTCAATGCGCGCCGCCCGGCGGCAAACCACGCCAAAGACCATCATCACGGCATGGGCCGTGAATTGTTTGCAGGTTTCCGCTTGAACGCCTCTTCAGCGGAAACCGGGGCAACCAACGTGTTTCTCAACGACTAACCGCCTTGTCAATCGATTGACAACACATAACTAATCTATCGGAAACTCAATTTAAATGACACAGAACAATTGGAAACTTCATCCCTCTGCAGTGCTGAATGCGGGGCCCGTCATGCCCGTCATGGTCATCAAAAACCTCGAGGACGCAGTACCTCTAGCGCAAGCATTGACCGAAGGCGGCATCAAAGTCCTTGAAATCACGTTACGCACACCGATTGCGCTCGATGCCATTAAGCTTATCAGCGAACAAGTCAAGGATGCCATCGTTGGCGTAGGCACAGTCACCACTCCGGAGCAATTACAAGCCGCCGAAAATGCCGGTGCCGTATTTGCCATCAGCCCCGGACTGACGCCGACATTATTGAAAGCCGCGACGAATAGTAACATCGCATTAATTCCTGGAATATCAACGATCTCAGAACTCATGTTAGGAATGGAATACGGCCTGGATCACTTTAAGTTTTTTCCTGCGGCTGCAGCGGGCGGTGTCAATATGCTGAAAGGTATTGCCGGCCCCATTCCTTCAGTAACATTCTGCCCAACCGGAGGAATATCGGCGAGTAACTATAATGAGTATCTAAGCTTACCGAATGTTGCCTGTGTTGGCGGATCCTGGTTAGCACCGGATGATGCCGTCGCAGCCAAAGACTGGCCCAGAATTACCGAATTAGCTAAAACCGCAATCGAGAATGCCGTAAAAAAATAACCTGATTAGCAAGATGCTTCAGCTTGCCGAAGCCAAGTGTCCGAGCAGGGGCCAGTCGTAGTCGCAAAAACTAAAATATGCTGTTACCCAAGCTCCAGCTTGGGTAACCTATTCAGGAAGCTCTAGCTTCCCGACAATCAAGAAAGATTGAACGAGCGAGCGAGTTGGGGTTGATTGAGAGTGTGCGGAGGTTGTGTCGGTCTCAGGAAGCTGGAGCTTCCGAGGTGTGTTTCCCAAGCTGGAGCTTGGGAAAGAGCGACTTATCGACCCAGGATTTTTCCATTCACCCTTCGACAGTCTCAGGGCGAACGGAAAAATCCTTAACTTAATGGCAGTGACGCAGAGCGTGGGAACGATAATTGCCGGGGGAGTGAATAGTTACGATTGCACAACCACGAAATAGTTTATGGAAACTTTCTTTATAATCGGTATTTTGATTTCCGACATTAATAAAGAAATACGTAGGGTCTTACGTTTGTGCCATTGCATTATAATTGTTGACAACTGCACTCCCGCGCGTTAATGGCTATAAATTTAACAGGCCGTGATATCACGAATACTTAACAGAAAGGTAATACCATGACAAACCACAACCAAGTAACGATACGAAATGAGGACGACCGGATTTCATGTGAACTACCTGTTCTACAAGGTACTATCGGTCCCGATGTCATCGATATCCGAACACTCTACCGTGATACCGGCGTATTCACATACGACCCGGGCTTCACATCCACCGCTAGTTGTAGTTCTAGAATCACTTTCATCGACGGCGACAAGGGAATTCTTCTTTATCGAGGTTATCCGATTGAACAACTCGCCGAAAAATGCGATTTCATGGAGGTTTGCTACTTATTGATGCATGATGAATTGCCGAATGGTCGGCAAATGCAAGAGTTTGTCAACGATATCACTTATCACACAATGGTACACGATCAATTGACCGGCTTTTATAAAGGATTCCGCCGCGACGCCCACCCCATGGCGACCTTAGTTGCCGTGGTCGGCGCCCTATCCGCTTTTTATCATCATGAACTGGACATCCGGTGTCCGATAGACCGAAATTTGTCTGCCATCCGCCTCATTGCCAAAATGCCGACAATCGTTGCAATGAGTCACAAATACAGCATCGGCATGCCATTCATGTACCCGCAAAACAAACTGGGTTATGTCGAAAACTTCATGTATATGATGCATGCGACACCTTGCGAAGACTATGTACAAAACCCCGTTTTAGTCAGAGCAATGGACAGAATTTTGATTCTGCATGCCGATCATGAACAAAATGCATCAACCTCCACGGTCAGACTAGCCGGCTCTTCCGGCGCCAATCCTTATGCGTGCATCACCTCCGGCATTGCTTGCCTGTGGGGGGCCGCTCACGGCGGTGCTAACGAGGCGGTACTCAGAATGCTGCTCGAAATAGGGGATGTTTCGAGAATCGGCGAATTCATCGACAAAGCCAAAGATAAAAACGATCCGTTTAGATTAATGGGCTTCGGGCATCGGGTTTATAAAAACTACGACCCGCGCGCCAAGCTCATGCGCGAAACCTGCCATGAAGTGCTTAACGAACTCGGACTCCATGACGATCCGTTATTCAAGCTGGCACTGGAACTGGAACGCATTGCTTTGGAAGACGAATACTTCATCGAGAAAAAACTCTATCCGAATGTCGATTTTTATTCCGGCATCGTCATGAGAGCCCTGGGCATTCCAACAGTAATGTTCACGGCAATTTTTGCGATGGCCCGCTCAATCGGCTGGATTGCTCACTGGGATGAAATGATTTCCGACGATGAGCAAAAAATTGGGCGTCCGCGCCAACTATACAAAGGTCACACACAGCGCGATGTCGTTTCAATCAGCGCTCGTTAATGTAGGATGGGTAGAGAGGAACGAAACCCATCATGGAAGTAGCTATTCAGACTCCTGCATTTAAAGCAAGTTATGCTGTTACCCAAGCTCCAGCTCTCATCGTGATACATAAATTGTAGGGTACGCTGCGCGTACCAAAGCCGTGCCCTGGCGGCTCGGTTGGCACATGAACATCGCGGGGTTACCATGGTACGCACAGCGTACCCTACGAGGGTCACCTAGCGTTAGATGAGGGAGATCCGAGAGTGTTAACTGACAATAAATTGTATCGAGGCCTCATTAGCTAAGATTGCAAAACGGTAATTTCTGACTTATGTATAACGATGAGAACTGGAGCTTGGGAAAGAGCGTGATGTGGGTTGGCCGTTTTAGCTTGACGAGCATGGCTTGCGAACCCCGTCCGGCTAGAGATATGCTGATCTTTGGGCTTTAGCTGAAGAAACTTGCTAATCATTTAACGGCACGATCGCCATTGTAATAATTCGCGGATTTAGTTAATGGCTGCGTTACCACAACTCTACCTGCGCTCAAACAATGCGACGGGCTTCCGTTTCTCTGCCACATCCTCCGCCGCTAAGACTCAAAAAACCGGAGCGCTGGTGTCATAACACCCGAAGCTGAGATTGGCTGGCGGGATTTTGTTTTAACCCTGAGAAACAGACCGATAATGCGGTGAAAAATACCGACACGTCCGTTCTTTTTAACTTATGCGACAACTACGTTGACATTTACCGCCCAAGAAGGTGCGCATCGCGCACCTTTTTATGCTTCGAACTCAACGAAACCATCTAAAATCTGTATATACCCCAGGATAAGCTAAAGTTTAGATGCACAACGGTGCCGAAATTTTGTTAGCAATCAGTATAATGAATACCAAAAACATCACCGGTCGATCCCTAACAACTTAGACAAACATGCGAATAACAAGACAAGCGACCCTTGACCGTTATAAAATTCGCGTTCTAAACGTTACTAACGACAAATGATCACCAAACTAACAGCGATTTTCAGGTAGGAAAACCTACCTGATAAGTGGAGTTATAAATGAAAAACAATAAAAGTCCTGCGGTTGTCGAACAGGAAGATGTCGATCCTATCGAGACTCAGGAATGGATCGATGCACTGAAAGCAGTGATGGAAATCGAGGGCGAAACCCGTGCTCAGTTTCTCATTGAAAAATTGGTTTCTGTAGCCAGGCAGTCGGGATCCGACATACCGTTTAGTGCGACTACCGACTACATCAATACGATATCCGTCGATCAACAAATTCAATTCCCCGGCAACACCACTATCGAGCAAAGAATACGGTCCTATGTCCGTTGGAACGCCATGATGATGGTACTTCGCGCCAACAGAGACACCAATGTCGGCGGCCATATCGCCAGTTTCGCATCGGCGGCCACGCTCTACGATATCGGTCAAAATCATTTCTGGCGCGCGCCGTCCGAGCAACATGACGGAGACCTCTTATTCGTGCAAGGTCATTCGGCACCCGGCGATTATGCCCGTGCTTTTTTACTCGATCGACTGACCGAAGAACAGATGGACAATTTCCGCCAGGAAGTCGACGGTAACGGACTTTCATCTTATCCGCACCCATGGCTGATGCCTGAGTTTTGGCAATTCCCGACCGTATCGATGGGCCTAGGTCCCATTATGGCAATCTACCAAGCCCGCTTCATGCGCTATTTGAAAGATCGAAGCTTAGCCGACACCTCCAATCGTAAAGTCTGGTGCTTCCTCGGCGACGGCGAGACCGACGAACCGGAGTCTCTCGGCGAAATCGGCATGGCAGGGCGCGAAAAACTGGACAACCTTATTTTTGTGGTCAATTGCAACCTACAACGATTGGACGGACCGGTTCGCGGCAACGGCAAAATCATTCAAGAATTGGAAGGCACCTTCCGAGGCGCCGGCTGGAATGTCATTAAACTGGTTTGGGGTCGCCATTGGGATAAGCTACTGGCCAGAGACCATCAAGGTCTACTCGTCAAACGCATGATGGAATGCGTGGACGGCGACTATCAAACGTTCAAAGCCAAAGACGGCGCTTATGTCCGCGAGCAATTCTTCAACACGCCGGAATTGAAAGCGATGGTTGCCGATTTGTCTGATTTGGACATTTGGTTACTCAATAGAGGCGGCCACGATCCTGCAAAAATTTATGCAGCCTTCCATGCCGCAGTCAACCACAAAGGGCAACCGACCGTGGTACTGGCAAAAACGATCAAAGGCTATTCGATGGGCGAGTCGGGCGAAGGCCAGAATATCTCGCACCAACAAAAGAAAATGAGCATCAACTCGCTGACCCGTTTCAGAGATCGTTACGAACTGCCGGTAACTAACGAACAAATACAGGAACTGCCTTACCTGAAGTTTCCTGAAGACTCGAAAGAACTGGCCTACATGAAAGAGCGCCGCGCCGAATTGGGCGGTTATCTACCGAACAGAAGAGCGAAATCCTATGCCTTGAATGTCCCCGTTCTATCGGACTTCAAATCGCTGTTGGAAGCAACCGGCGAAGGACGCGAAATTTCGACGACAATGGCTTTCGTCAAAATGCTGAATATTTTGGTCAAGGACAAAAACATCGGAAAACGCATCGTACCGATCGTGCCGGACGAGTCGCGTACTTTCGGAATGGAAGGCATGTTCCGACAACTAGGCATTTGGTCGCAAGTCGGACAGCTCTATACCCCGCAGGATGCGGACCAATTAATGTTTTACAAAGAAGACAAAAACGGTCAAGTCTTGCAGGAAGGTATCAACGAAGCGGGCGGCATGTGCGACTGGATCGCGGCCGGCACGTCTTATTCGACCCACAACGTGCCGATGATTCCGTTTTTCATCTTCTACTCGATGTTCGGCTTCCAACGCGTCGCCGATTTGATTTGGGCGGCTGCCGACCAACGTACACGCGGCTTCTTGCTCGGCGGAACGGCCGGAAGAACGACGCTCAACGGCGAGGGCTTACAGCACGAAGACGGACACAGTCACATTTTTGCCGGTACCGTCCCGAACTGCATTTCCTACGACCCGACCTTTTCGTACGAACTTGCCGTAATCATTCAAGACGGCTTGCGTCGAATGTACGTCGATCAAGAGGATATTTTCTATTACATCACCGTAATGAACGAGAATTACGAACATCCGGCAATGCCGAAAGGTATCGAGGAGTCGATCCTTAAAGGTATGTACTCGTTCAAGAAAGGCGACGGCCGCGCTAAAACGCGCGTGCAATTGCTGGGTTCCGGCACGATTTTCCGTGAAGCCATCGCCGCAGCCGAACTCTTGCAAAACGACTGGAACGTAACAGCCGATCTCTGGAGCTGCACAAGCTTTACCGAATTGGCACGCGACGGACACAGTTGCGAGCGATGGAATCGGCTGCATCCGACCGAAACTCCTAAAAAGCCTCATGTCACCGAATGCCTTGAAAATGCCAAAGGGCCTATCATCGCCGCAACCGACTATGTTCGCCTGTATGCCGAACAAATCCGTCCTTACCTGTCGGCACCTTATACCGTCTTGGGCACCGACGGTTTCGGTCGCTCGGATACTCGCGAAGCCTTGCGCCGGTTCTTCGAAGTCAACCGTTATCATATCGCTGTCGCAGCACTGAAAAGCCTTGCGGATATCGGCGAATTCGAACCCGCAAAAGTCGAAACGGCCATTGCCAAATACGGCATTAACCCGGAAACTGTTGCCCCGTGGCGGCTTTAATTAAAGGAATTGGCACATGAGTGAATTGATTGAGATTAAAGTACCCGACCTCGGCGGCTCCAGCGAAGTCGACGTGGTCGAAATTCTTGTTCAACCCGGCGATACGATAGAAATCGAACAACCTTTAGTCGTCTTGGAAAGCGACAAAGCTACAATGGATATGCCATCGACGATAGCCGGCACGGTTCGGGAACTCAAAATCAAAGTCGGCGACAAAGTATCCCAAGGGATTACCATCGCGACCGTTGAAGCTAGCGAACCCTCCGAACCTGAACAGAAGCCTCCGGTTTCAGAACCGGAACCGGCAACCGAAGCCACAAACAAGCAAGACAAGCCGATCGAGGAAAAACCGGCTGAAAGTGCCGCTTCGGCACCAGCCGCCTCCCCTGCTCCGACGCCGGTCGCCACGATCGATACCGAACTTAGCGGCCAACACCTTCCGCATGCAACGCCGGCCATTCGATTATTCGCCCGAGAATTGGGCGTCGACCTGAGTCTTATTAGACAAGGCAGCGGTCGAAAGGGACGAATACTAAAAGAAGACGTCAAAGCCTATGTCAAGCAAACACTCAGCGAAGGCGTCAAATCTTCCGGAGCAGGCATACCGGCGATCCCTGCCGTAGATTTCTCGCAGTTCGGCGAAACCGAAGTCTTACCATTGAGTAAAATCAAACGTCTGACCGGACAAAACATGACCCGGGTTTGGCTGAATCTGCCAATGGTGACCCATCATGACGAAGCCGATATCACAGAATTGGAAGCCTTTCGCAAACAGATCAATGCCGAAAACAGTCAAAACGGTAAAGTCACCGGCTTGATCTTCATCATCAAGGCATTGGCAAACGCGTTGAAGCAGTTTCCGAATTTTAATGCTTCGTTATCGCCGGACGGCGCAAGCCTGATCCTGAAAAAATACTGCCACATCGGCATCGCCGTCGACACGCCTAACGGCCTTGTGGTACCTGTACTGCGCGACGTCGACCGAAAAAGCATTTATGAATTGTCGGCGGAACTGGCAACATTGAGCGAAAAAGCCCGCGCCGGCAAACTGATGCCGAACGAAATGCAAGGCGGCTCAATGACGATCTCCAGTCTCGGCGGCATTGGCGGCACCGCATTCACACCGATCGTTAACGCGCCCGAAGTCGCGATACTCGGTGTCACGCGCGCCAAAATGCAGCCGGTATGGGACGGCAAGGAATTCCAACCGCGTTTGATGTTACCGCTAGACATGACCTATGACCATCGAGTCATCGATGGTGCCGAAGCGGCGCGTTTTATGGTCAAATTAACAGATTTTTTGACCGATATCAGACGGTTGATACTTTAAAAAAGCGCCTAGACTCAAACGTCGAGCACCGTTCGCCGGATACATACCGATTGGCGAAAAGATGCTCGGCGTCAAAACGCATACTTGATAAGGAATACTCATGACTGCAAATGCTGCTGCAAACGAATCCAATCTCCATGCCGAAGTCCTGGTCCTCGGCGGTGGCCCCGGCGGTTATACAGCCGCATTCCGTGCGGCCGACCTGGGCAAACAAGTCGTCATCGTCGAACGCTACCCGGTATTGGGCGGCGTATGCCTAAATGTCGGCTGCATTCCTTCCAAAGCGCTGCTGCACATGGCCCAAATCGTTCATGAAGCGCAGGAATTCGCAAGCCATGGCGTCGATTTCGGCGCACCGAAATTCGACCTGGATAAAATCAGAAGCTGGAAAGAAAGCGTTACCGGGGGCCTGAACAAAGGGTTGGACGGCCTGGTTAAACAACGCAAAATCAAGCGCATACAGGGAAACGGCTCGTTCGTATCGAAAAATGAATTGCAAGTCGATAATGATAACGGCACCCAATTGATTAGCTTCGATCAAGCCATTATCGCAGCCGGATCCGAACCGACAAAAATCCCGGTTTTCCCGAACGACGACCCGCGCCTGTGGGATTCGACCGGAGCACTCCAGTTACGCGAAATTCCGGAAAAACTGCTGATAGTCGGCGGCGGCATCATCGGCCTGGAAATGGCAACGGTCTATCATGCCCTGGGCTCAAAAATCAGCGTGGTCGAATTAATGGATCAGATTATTCCCGGTTGCGACAAAGACCTGGTTCGGCCATTACACAACCGCATCAAAAAACAATATGAGGCCATCTGGACAGAAACCCGCGTGACCGCGATCGAAGCCCTCGAAGAAGGCCTCAAAGTCTCGTTCGAAGGCGATAAAGCTCCCGAATCCGCCGTTTTCGATGCCGTGCTGGTTGCCGTGGGTCGCCGTCCCAATGGCAAAAAAATCGGCGCCGAGAATGCCGGCATTCAAGTCACCGAACAAGGCTTTATCGAAGTCGACAAACAACAGCGCACTAATATCCCGCACATCTATGCGATCGGCGATATCGTCGGCAATCCAATGCTGGCGCATAAAGCCGCTTATGAAGGTAAAATTGCCGCGGAAGTCATCGCCGGTCACAAAGCCGCATTCGATGCACTGACGATTCCATCGGTTGCCTATACCGACCCTGAAATCGCCTGGATGGGACTGACCGAAAACCAAGCGAAGGAACAAGGCATCGAGATCGACAAAGGCGTTTTCCCGTGGGCCGCGAGCGGACGCTCGTTGAGCATGGGCCGCAGCGAAGGCATGACCAAAGTCATTTGCGACAAGGAAACCGGTCGTATCCTCGGTGCCGGCATCGTCGGCCCGCATGCCGGCGACTTGATTGCCGAAGCCGTATTAGCGTTGGAAATGGGTGCCGACGCCGAAGACGTCGCATTAACGATTCACCCGCACCCGACTTTATCGGAAACCTTTGCTTTCGCATCCGAAGTCGTCGCCGGCACGATCACAGACTTGTATCTCGGCAAAAAACGTTGATTCCTCAAAAGAAGGTAAGACAAAAAAGCATAGTAGGATATGTACCGCATAAGCGCCAACTAAAGGAAAGAACGCGTCATTCCGCCAGGGATTGGCGGAATCCAGTGCCACGGATGGCAATGCCTAGTAACTGTCCATCATTTACTTACCGAAGTTTAACGTAACTCGCCCGATAAAAACGGGAGGCAGGTTTTAAACAGTTACTTAGCCAATGAGTCATCGACATCAATTATTGTCGTTTGACGCTCTCGGCCTCGAAATCGCGACGAAGGCGTCGCTCCCACAAAGCGTCGGGTGCTCTGTGGGAGCGATCCCCAGATCGTCCCTCACCTAGCGTTAGGTGAGGGAGAGCAAGGTGCGCTACGAACCATTAGTTAAATCATAACATCTATGAAAATAAGCTTTTTAGCTTCACACGGCGGCAGTTCCGCACGGAAAATCATCGAAACGATCGAACACGGGGGATTGCCCGGGTTTGAAATCGGCATATTAATCACGAACAACAAAGATTCGGCAATTTATGATTGGTGCTTGACTCACGGCATCGAAGTTTTCCATATCAGCAGTAAAACGCACTCCGACAACGAAGACCAAGCCATCAAAAAAGCCTTGCAATCCGCCGGCACCGAATTGATCGTATTATCCGGCTACATGAAAAAAATCGGGCCGCAAACATTATCGGCCTATTCAGGCAAAATACTTAACATTCACCCGTCTCTCCTGCCGAAATTCGGAGGCCGTGGCATGTATGGCGATTTTGTGCATGCCGCCGTTCTCGAAGCGGGTGAAACCGTCTCAGGCGCCACGGTACATTTCGTCACCGACGCCTATGACGAAGGGCCGTTGCTTTTACAAAAGGAAGTCCCTGTGCTATCCGGCGACACGGTCGAATCGCTCGGTCAAAGAGTCCGCGCGATAGAGGCTGATTTATATATAAATGCTCTCAAAAGACTCCCAACGACTGCCGATATTTAACGCAAACGCCGCCATGGAAATTGTTCAGCCCTGTATTTAAAACAAATCATATCGCCCCCGCAAAGCGGAGGGCTTGTCGGTTGTTAGCAGCTCCAAGGGCTGCCGTTGTTAAACGTTTGTGGTTTTATTAAAACTCACCATTATCATCAGATCCATTGCCTTCGATATCGCACTTTTCCCTGTGATGTATCCGACCACTTCCACTACCAACCTCCGGCGATCCTAAACAGCGTAGCCCGGATGGAGCGTAGCGCAATCCGGGAAGTTCGGAGCCACGCCAGTCCCGTATTCCGCTACGCTGCATACGGGCTACATGTAAGCCTGCTTTGCCTTACTGTACACCATTCGGCGTAATGCTAAACACCCAGAGCACTTTCATTATCCTAAAAAGAACAGTTGGAATGTATTGTAGACCGTTCGTGCTAAGCCAAGTCGAAGCATGAACGGTCTACAATACGTTCACCGGCTTGGCGGAAAAAAGGATCTGAATTCTTACACTCGGGTAAATCGAATGGCTTTCATTAACCGAAAAGTCGTAGTACTATCGCGGATATATCGAAAAGGAAAGGCAGACGCCATGTATTGTAGACCGCTCGTGCTGAACCAAGCCGAAGCATGAAGCTTCTACAACACTTTCACAAGTTTGGTGAAAAAAGGATCTGGATTCTTACAATCGGGTAAATCGAGTGGCTTTCATTAACCGAAAAGTCGGTGTACTATCGCCGATATATCGAAAAGGAGACGCTTATGTACGTATTTCCTGAAATGGGCCGCATCATCATTGTCGCGCTAATGATTGTCATTCCCGTGATGTTGATCTACCGAAAAACCGGCTTTCATCCTGCCTGGGCATTACTGGTTTTTTTACCGGGATTCGGCTTACTGCTGATTTTTTTACAATTAGCCTTATTGCCATGGCCTAATCAAAAAACAAACGATAGGAGCTCATGATGGAAGTTTTTCTAATCACGCTAATGGTGCTCTTGGTTATGTGGCTAGGCACGAAAATCATGGACAAAGCCGGACTACACAAAGCTTGGGTTTTGTGTTTATTGATCCCGATCGTTAACATCTTCATGATATGGGTTTTTGCTTTCTGTCATTGGCCCAACTTAAAAGAAGATGTTAAACAAGACTTATAGCCCTAAAAAAGGCAGACGCCATGTGTTGTAGACCGTTCGTGCCGAGCCAAGTCGAAGCAAAAACGGTCTAAATCATTATCTCAAACTACCCCTTGCACCCACGCGCATCAAGCTAAAAACAGCCAACCCGCATCATACTCTTTGCCAAGTTCCAGCTTGGGTAACCGCATAAAAGATCAGACAGCATGTGTTTAAGACCTAAAACAAAAAATTACTGCAAGCGATAAGTTGATTCGACCGCCGCTTCTCGTAAACCGATTTCCTCCTCAAAATCCGGCATATCCGGCAAACGTTCAAAAATCGGCACAGGATCGCCATCGAGAACAGTAAGCGCATTTTTCAAAACCGCTTCATTCAACTCAGGAATTACCCCGTTATTCGCTTTGGCAATGAGCTGCATTGCTGTATCGAGACGCTGTTCGAAAGTCGTTTCAACACCCTCTAAATCCGGATGCGCCTCGATATAGAGTTGATTATCGAGCCAGCCCGTTTTAATCTGTTGCTGCACGATTCGGACGGGCGTACCGACTGAAACCGAATGATATAACTGTTCGATATCTTCGGGATACATGCGAACACAACCATGAGTAATTTGCATACCGATACCGTAAATCTTATCGATATCGGTACCGTGAATCCGATATTCCCCTTTTAAAGCCAAATGCAAGGCATAAGCGCCCAAAGGATTATGCGGCCCCGGAGGCACCACGGCCGGCAGCGGATCGCCCATCGCAGCATGTTCCCGGCGAATCGACTCCGGAGGATACCAAGACGGGTCTTTAACTTTTTTGACGACTTTGGTTAAACCCAACGGCGTCTGCCAATCCTGACGCCCGACGCCATGCGCAAACGACATTACCGTACGCGGCATACCGGCTTGAGCCGGCGGATAATAATACATGCGATATTCGGCAATATTCAGCACAATACCTTCATGCGGCGTATCGGGAAGCACACGACGATTAGGCAAACGCACAACCTCATCTTGTTTGACCGACCAACGATCCACATCTTGATTCAGGCGCACAATTTCCACCTGCCCCAATGAAAAACGTCGCGCTATATCTAATAAAGTCTCATCCTGGTTAGCGCGAGTAAAAGGAAAATCGTCGGCATGCTCGGTAACTACATTATCGTTAGGATCTTCCGGCCAAGAATAAGTTACAGCATGAGCACTACCCAAGAACCCCACAACCAACAAAGCGAATAATACGCGCGTATTCATCAAATTCACTATCTCAACAGCAAAAGTATATCTACAAAATTGCCGAATTAAGCACCCGGCGAAATAACTCAATCATTACACCGAACGCTTTAAATGAACCTGTATTAAAACGCAAACAGCCTATCTAACTCGAAACGATAACGGCGCAAAGACGATCGGCGCGTATTCTATCAAAGGATTCAAAAAAATCATTTTATTTCAACTAGATTCGCGAACCAATATTGTTTATCCTACCCGTCTATATTGCCGGGGTCATTTACAGAAATGATTTTGGCGTTAAAACCCTAATTTCCAAACTCTAAATTGGGCGTATCCCATTTAGAAACACAAACATCATTCAAGATTGCGGGCAATTCGGCTGGATCTTTCACCACAACATATTGCCAAAGCCCAAAATTACCGGATTGATTGACTGCATCAACCCAACGCTCAGCGGCCTTGGCCTTAATATCAGCGTTGTCATTGTATTGGCCTTTAGTTTCAATAATCAAGGTTAGGCCAATATCCAACTCAACTATAAAATCCGGAATATAAGTCGATGGCACACCGTTTTTTCGGTAGGAGAACCGGTCATCCGTCGGTGATGCCACTCGGTTCAAAATCAACCATGCAGAAACATCCCCATGACAGTCGTTTTCCCGGTTCCTGTCGCCATTTTGCAGGCATAACAGATAAAACGCCAATAACTCTTTGGTCACTGCCGATGCACCATCATACGGAATGCCGGTTATGGCTCCGCTACGCCATTCCGTTATACGCTTGCGCAACCAATTCACAATGGATAAATCTTCCTGCTCGCCTACAGCCAAGTCGCCCTGCAGGCTCATCTGTTTCTTGTTTTTTTACCCCGACCTGAACTTTCCGGCACGCGATCATAATAACTAGCAGGTCGGCAGCCCTGGGCTTTTGAAGGCTATTTGCCATGCTCAATAAACTAATGCTGCTTAGGTTCGGTAAATGGCGAATTGATGATCGGGCTTTGGACTTCGTTGGTCATGGTCATTAATATATCAATGCGACGAGGCTAAAACAGCTTCTTGAAAGGGGCGATAAGCGATGATTTGGGTGCCATGAAACGGATTAAGAATAAGCAAATCCTCGTCCCCGGTCACTAAATAATCGGCACGGCCTGAAACCGCCAAATCCAGCAGAAAATTATCTTTCTTATCCCGGCAATCGTCAAAACGTCTACTGATTTCAACCCACTCCACGCGATCATAAAGCAAGGCAATCAGTTCTTCGATGGCAGCGTCCGAGAAATACTTTTTGAATTTAGGCCGGCGCAATACCCCAATTAGTTCAGCAAACAGCTGCTCGCTAAACAATATCGTGATACTGTTGGAAATGAGTGCATCCGTCAGACCAGCCAGTGATTTGCCAATTAAAAAGCTGATCCACAAATTGGTATCAATTATTACGCGCATCGAAATTTGCTTGTCTAACAGCTTCCACTTCGGCAGTTATCTCATCCAAGGTTAATTCATCGGTTTTGACCCGCGCTAAAAACTGCTTAAAACGGTTAGGAAAAGTTTCATTTTCCAACAGCCGAAATAGCTCCATTTTTTCGCTGACATCGCACTGCTCAATGGCATTTTTAAGTTGGGTAAAATCTATTGATACTGAAATGCTCATCGCTCACCTCGCATAATGTTAATTAGGTTTCTTATCATGCCACATCCCTGATGACCATCAACTCGTTGCTGCGTTCATCGATTACTTTCACGGCAATGCGTTTATGCGGACCCAATACGAAGGGTTCGCTTTCCACCCCGGCCAAATGCTCCCATACCGAATCGTTATACCGACCTTTCAGGGATTTTTGCAGATTGTCCCACGAAGAAGTTTTCGGAAAAAACACCTGACGCGCACAAAAGCTCATGCCGTTGTAGTCAGTGTCCAACATTATAATGGCCCCCAAAAACTGAACAACTAATTAAGGTAGTAACCTGCATGTATAAACCCGAAAAGTGTAGAGAAAAACCATGCAGAGAAAGAAACACAGTGCCGAATTTAAAGCCAAAAAGTGGCGCTAGAAGCCTTAAAAGGCGATAAGACCATCAATGAGATCGCCGGCGCGCACCAGGTCCACACCGAAACAGGTGTCGAACTGGAAAAAAGAAGCGCAAGCCGGGCTGGTCGAGTGCTTTACCGTTAAACGAGGCCAAAAGAACCGGCAACATGAAGCCGACCAGGAAGCGCTGTATAGCCAAACCGGGCGGTTGAAAGTCGAGTTGGACTGGCTTAAAAAAAGTCCGGGCTGTCCCTGTAAGCGAACGGCGCCAGTGGCTGGAACCGGTCCCGGAACCCTCATTGAGTTGTCAGTGCGCGTTAACCGGCGTATCGCGTAGTCGCTATTACTAGCGGCTATCGTTCCTACGCTCCGGAGCTCGCCGTTATACACAAGTACCGGTAAAGGTGCTGAACAGAGTTTATCGAATACCTGGGAACGGTACTGTTTGAAAAATCAATGGATATTGAAAGTCAATGGCTTTCCCTCACCTAGCGTTAGGTGAGGGACGACGAAGGCGTCGCTCCCACAAAGGGTCGGATGCTCTGATAGGGGTAGGGAAGATTTCTCTCTCCTCCCTCCGAACCGTGCATGCGGTTCTCCCGCACACGGCTCTCCAGTCGGTGGTTTCCTCATCGGGACAAGCTGGTGAGCAATGGTGTTATTAATTGGTGAACTCCATTACTCCGCGTTACCACGTCAGCCCGCAAACTCGGTTTGATTCGTTACCTTCGGCTCCCTTCAACGGCTGAGCCTCTTTAAGCCTTTTACCTGAGGTTGGCTTAATGGCCGTGACACCGAACGCTACCTCGTTTCCACCTTCCTACCCTTCTTTCCTATGACCGGTTTTGCTAGCCGGCTTTTACCATCGTTTCCTCTCTCGGTTTAGGCTCGTGTTTGTCTTCTCTGTTTCCGCCTGGTTTCCCAGCGGTGCCACACTATCCTCGCCTTGCCTTGAGCTTCCTCGACTTACGGTAATATAAGGGTTCTGACTCCTGCCACGGTCACCTCCGTAACAGGTCTCCCCAGTTTCTTCACAATACCTTCTGAACATTCCACTCCCAACCACAAGGTAGGCCCATTTATCGTTTTATCTGCCACAACAACGTAAATGATGGTTTTCAGGCTTCGTCGACTCCCAGGGGACTCGCGCCGCCTTACCCCGCCGAATCGGATTCGCTTTACTGCGGACTGCTCTTTTGCCTCCAGTTGCTCTCCACCCCACCTCGCGGTGACGCAGTTACTTTCAGCTACGACGTTATGGCTTACGCCGACAGGGACTTACACCCTGCTGATTTTGTGCCCTCCTGGGCGCACTGGGAGCGATCCCCAGATCGCGATTTCGAAGCCTAGTGTGTTAAGCGACAATCAATGGTACGAGGCCTCATTGGTTAAGATTGCAAAAGTGCAATTCAAGACTTATGTATAACGATGAGCGCAGAGCATGGGACCGAGAATGGCCGTGGGGCTGAAAGCTTACAAAGTATATCTACAAAATTGCCGAATTAAGCACCCAGCGAAATAACTCAATCATTACACAGAACGCTTTAAATGAACCTGTTTTAAAACGCAAACAGCCTATCTAACTCAAAAACAATTACGGCGCAAAAACGATCGGCGCGTATTCTACCAAAGGATTCAAAAAAATCATTTTATTTCAACTAGATTCGCACTATTTTATTCCATTTTTTTATGTGGAATCGACTACTTTCGACAATCCTATGAAGAGCGTTTACTTAGCTGCGTAGAGGGGTGAAATGGTATGGACTTTGCCGGTCTTTTATTTGGTTGCATTTCTAAGTTGTCTATGCGGCAGTGAACGATAGATGCCCGCTTCTTCAGCTATATCCAAGATTTTAAGCTGCCTGTGCGGCAGTGAACCAATCGCAATAACGCGCCGGATGCAGGAAATATTTCTAAGCTGCCTGTGCGGCAGTGAACAGGCTATGTTCGTGCCATCAGACGGCGTGAGATTTCTAAGCTGCCTGTGCGGCAGTGAACGCGGGCCGTGATGAATAGCTGTAGCCATTAGATTTCTAAGCTGCCTGTGCGGCAGTGAACCCGTATCTCTCCCTCACTCGCCGGTAAAACATTTTCTAAGCTGCCTGTGCGGCAGTGAACGAAGGAATTAAGATGAAATCACTAATCAAACTTTTCTAAGCTGCCTGTGCGGCAGTGAACAGAATCCTATCAAAACGAGATGCTAGTGTACGTTTCTAAGCTGCCTGTGCGGCAGTGAACAGCAGTGATGCTTAACAGCAACATGATTGAGTTTTCTAAGCTGCCTGTGCGGCAGTGAACCATTAAATCGAGGCGCCGACCACAAGTTGATCTTTCTAAGCTGCCTGTGCGGCAGTGAACTTTGCATTTTTCCGAAACTCTTGAACTTCAACTTTCTAAGCTGCCTGTGCGGCAGTGAACCGTCAATCACTCGCAGTTCTCGCCCGGGTTCATTTCTAAGCTGCCTGTGCGGCAGTGAACATTCTCGAAGACGGAATGAAATGGGAAAGCATTTTCTAAGCTGCCTGTGCGGCAGTGAACAATTACCTACTTGGAATCTGGGCGAAATAAAATTTCTAAGCTGCCTGTGCGGCAGTGAACCGACGTGCCGGAAGGCGGCGGGGCGGCATCGGTTTCTAAGCTGCCTGTGCGGCAGTGAACTTACAGACAAAGGCCGTATTGCCATTGGCACCTTTCTAAGCTGCCTGTGCGGCAGTGAATATTTGGCGTGACTATTGGTCTCTACTTGATTTTTTCTAAGCTGCCTGTGCGGCAGTGAACTTGCAAACATACTTTTGCGTGAATGGAGGAATTTTCTAAGCTGCCTGTGCGGCAGTGAACGTTATCAAACATTTTAAAGCTTTGCTTGCGGATTTCTAAGCTGCCTGTGCGGCAGTGAACTCAATTGCGTGATCGTGAACGGCGGGGCTTATTTTCTAAGCTGCCTGTGCGGCAGTGAACATAAAAGCGCATCATGCCCCCTTAAACCAATTTTTCTAAGCTGCCTGTGCGGCAGTGAACAATCATGGACTATTGCGGCGAAAGCATCATGTTTTCTAAGCTGCCTGTGCGGCAGTGAACTCACCACTATGTTCGGGTTTGTGGACGATCAATTTCTAAGCTGCCTGTGCGGCAGTGAACCATCATTTTCAATGGCATCGGCGTAGGTTGTCTTTCTAAGCTGCCTGTGCGGCAGTGAACTATGGTCAATTTTGTCTTTGATGTTGTTCGGTTTTCTAAGCTGCCTGTGCGGCAGTGAACCCGAGCGCCACGATAGCCAGCTCGGTCTTTAATTTCTAAGCTGCCTGTGCGGCAGTGAACGATATATCTCTTTAATCATCGTCCAACTCACTTTTCTAAGCTGCCTGTGCGGCAGTGAACAACGATTGAAACGCTTTGGCACCACGGTCGAATTTCTAAGCTGCCTGTGCGGCAGTGAACATGAACCAATTGCTAACCGTGGCCTCGGTAATTTTCTAAGCTGCCTGTGCGGCAGTGAACGGTCTGCGTGCCGGTGAGGGCTGCGATTTCCGTTTCTAAGCTGCCTGTGCGGCAGTGAACACCGGCTAGTTCCGGCAGCGTGGTCTGGCCGATTTCTAAGCTGCCTGTGCGGCAGTGAACATTACCGCAGCGCTCAACCAGGCGGCCGCATTTTTCTAAGCTGCCTGTGCGGCAGTGAACGAAGTCGTTATTGACCAGTGGCACCTGACGCTTTTCTAAGCTGCCTGTGCGGCAGTGAACGGATTTCGTCTTCTTTATTAATTTCAGGTCCATTTCTAAGCTGCCTGTGCGGCAGTGAACGCACCGACCGTATTGATGCGCACTACGTTTCCTTTCTAAGCTGCCTGTGCGGCAGTGAACGAACGCCAGCGGGAACGATCGATTATCTCTCGTTTCTAAGCTGCCTGTGCGGCAGTGAACTTCTCGCGGGTTGGGTTAATGGGTTCGGAATATTTCTAAGCTGCCTGTGCGGCAGTGAACATATCGTTAATCAGTTGCAGCGCCTGACGTGTTTTCTAAGCTGCCTGTGCGGCAGTGAACGTTGGAACGGGACTTGGACGGACTTTCTAGTCTTTCTAAGCTGCCTGTGCGGCAGTGAACTTGGCAGGGTTACGCGCTGCTGTGTTGCGGGCTTTCTAAGCTGCCTGTGCGGCAGTGAACCCAATGGCATCGGAACGCAATGCGTTTTCGGTTTTCTAAGCTGCCTGTGCGGCAGTGAACATGTGCTGCAGCTCCGCCCGGTAAACCTCATCTTTCTAAGCTGCCTGTGCGGCAGTGAACCAAGCTGTTTCCAAGGCCCTGCGTTTCGGTCTTTTCTAAGCTGCCTGTGCGGCAGTGAACGCTGATCTTTATTATTGGTCTTTTTTTGTTGTTTTCTAAGCTGCCTGTGCGGCAGTGAACTCTGCTCTCGGCGGTCTTGTTCCGGTTTCATCTTTCTAAGCTGCCTGTGCGGCAGTGAACACTAACTGCAATCGGCGCAAAAAATCGTTTTATTTCTAAGCTGCCTGTGCGGCAGTGAACTTTTTGGTGATGGTGCCGGTCGGACTGTCGATTTTCTAAGCTGCCTGTGCGGCAGTGAACAATTATCGGTACATCGAGTGTGGAACATTCACTTTCTAAGCTGCCTGTGCGGCAGTGAACAGTTACTGCGTTGGCTCGATCCGTTCGTCAACTTTCTAAGCTGCCTGTGCGGCAGTGAACACCGGCGAGGACTGCATCCAACTGAAATTTGATTTCTAAGCTGCCTGTGCGGCAGTGAACTGTTCAAACGCGGCGAAACGATCGGGTTGATCTTTCTAAGCTGCCTGTGCGGCAGTGAACTGGAGCTGGCCCCGCTCGATGCCCACTTGGACTTTCTAAGCTGCCTGTGCGGCAGTGAACGTTGCTGTCGGATATGCGCCGCGACAAAACCGTTTCTAAGCTGCCTGTGCGGCAGTGAACATTGAAACACAACCTATTGAGAGCATAACCATTTTCTAAGCTGCCTGTGCGGCAGTGAACTAATTTCAGACGCGTTGAGTGTAGTAAAATCATTTCTAAGCTGCCTGTGCGGCAGTGAACGAGGCTTGCGAGCATTGGTTTAGCTTGATGGATTTCTAAGCTGCCTGTGCGGCAGTGAACACTATTGCAACAGCCGGGCTCGGAATGTCGATTTTCTAAGCTGCCTGTGCGGCAGTGAACTTTCTATCCCGGCTGTTGGCGCAGTCGGGATGTTTCTAAGCTGCCTGTGCGGCAGTGAACGAGACAACGCCGATTACATACCGGCACACTACTTTCTAAGCTGCCTGTGCGGCAGTGAACGTTTTTCTGATTTTTGTCCGTGCGGATTGCACTTTCTAAGCTGCCTGTGCGGCAGTGAACAAAGCCGATCGGCGAAGGAGAACGCAGATCACTTTCTAAGCTGCCTGTGCGGCAGTGAACCATACGCCTTAGCTTGAGCCTTGAGCATTGCCTTTCTAAGCTGCCTGTGCGGCAGTGAACTCGGCCAGAAGCTCCCGCTCGGCGCGCTGTTTTTTCTAAGCTGCCTGTGCGGCAGTGAACGGGCATTGCCTGCCCAAGGTCACGCGCAAGAATTTCTAAGCTGCCTGTGCGGCAGTGAACGAGGTAGCCAGCGAATCCGCTTGGTTTTGTTCTTTCTAAGCTGCCTGTGCGGCAGTGAACGCGTCCATCCAACCCGATCGGATTGCAGCATTTTTCTAAGCTGCCTGTGCGGCAGTGAACGGGCATTGCCTGCCCAAGGTCACGCGCAAGAATTTCTAAGCTGCCTGTGCGGCAGTGAACCGTGACGGTTTGACGGTCGATCTGTTCGATCTTTTCTAAGCTGCCTGTGCGGCAGTGAACTTTGATGACTGGACTGAATTTAGTCTATCAATTTTCTAAGCTGCCTGTGCGGCAGTGAACGGCGCTTGGCTATGCCGCGTCACGTATCGTCTTTTCTAAGCTGCCTGTGCGGCAGTGAACTGGATTTTTCATAAGTAACCTTTTTTTGTCGATTTCTAAGCTGCCTGTGCGGCAGTGAACTGCTCACCGCCACCGCCCGTCCTCAACTGATATTTCTAAGCTGCCTGTGCGGCAGTGAACAGCCCCCAACGATAGCATCGATCGAGGACGAATTTCTAAGCTGCCTGTGCGGCAGTGAACCTTATTTGAACAATAGACAAATAAGGCTTGAATTTCTAAGCTGCCTGTGCGGCAGTGAACGAACACCCCTCTAGGCCGCGTGGTTCCTGGCTTTTCTAAGCTGCCTGTGCGGCAGTGAACAAACAAGAGCTGGGTAAATTGGTGATGTTGAATTTCTAAGCTGCCTGTGCGGCAGTGAACGTTCGGTTTTTGAACAATCTGTATTTCCATAATTTCTAAGCTGCCTGTGCGGCAGTGAACTTGTTTCGCTGACTGAAACGCTAACATCAAAATTTCTAAGCTGCCTGTGCGGCAGTGAACAATCGCTTTGGTTCATCGCTAATTACCTGTGCTTTCTAAGCTGCCTGTGCGGCAGTGAACGTTTAGTTCCTCAGCCAATTTGTATAGCCGGTTTTCTAAGCTGCCTGTGCGGCAGTGAACTTGAATAACCGACCTGAACCGGTGAAAGTTCATTTCTAAGCTGCCTGTGCGGCAGTGAACAATAGCCCTGAACGATCATTTCGCCCAAAGCCTTTCTAAGCTGCCTGTGCGGCAGTGAACATGGCGGAGGACCGTCAGCAAGCGATGAACGATTTCTAAGCTGCCTGTGCGGCAGTGAACTCAAATTCCGTACCGAAGCTTCTACTCCTCTCTTTCTAAGCTGCCTGTGCGGCAGTGAACAAGTCAGTAACATCACGCCGCCTGCGGGAGCTTTTCTAAGCTGCCTGTGCGGCAGTGAACTTAATCACCAAGTTTCGCGTCATGCGATTAACTTTCTAAGCTGCCTGTGCGGCAGTGAACAGAACCGCATCACGATTGATACGATGAATAGCTTTCTAAGCTGCCTGTGCGGCAGTGAACGGGTCGATCCCAATGACGACCATCAGTTACAATTTCTAAGCTGCCTGTGCGGCAGTGAACGCGCTGGTGTTAAAAAAAGCTTGTATGTAGGCTTTCTAAGCTGCCTGTGCGGCAGTGAACGAAAACCGGCACTCAAAGATATTTATGTCGATTTTCTAAGCTGCCTGTGCGGCAGTGAACGAACGCAAAATTTCAATGACCATGTTTTATGATTTCTAAGCTGCCTGTGCGGCAGTGAACGCAACCAAAATTGAATACACGATTCAAGTCGATTTCTAAGCTGCCTGTGCGGCAGTGAACTGCAAGTTAATACCGACCTCTGCCTTTTCATTTTTCTAAGCTGCCTGTGCGGCAGTGAACAACTTGATGTAACCATCCCGCCAAAACTGGCCTTTCTAAGCTGCCTGTGCGGCAGTGAACAATCCGGCGCGTTAGTCGTTGCGGGTGGCGCTTTTCTAAGCTGCCTGTGCGGCAGTGAACGTGTCGATAGCGTCGAACAAACGCTAAAAATATTTCTAAGCTGCCTGTGCGGCAGTGAACCTATAGCGAACCGAGTCTACGCTAACCGCATGTTTCTAAGCTGCCTGTGCGGCAGTGAACAACGAGGCATCAAATCCACGCGGCAAAGACAATTTCTAAGCTGCCTGTGCGGCAGTGAACTTGCTTCGGCTGGGGTAATCCCGCCCAGCAATTTTCTAAGCTGCCTGTGCGGCAGTGAACAAACGTGCTTGGCTTTCTATTCTTTCACTTGATTTCTAAGCTGCCTGTGCGGCAGTGAACTATCAAACTTGCCGGTAGCGTGGACTATTAGCTTTCTAAGCTGCCTGTGCGGCAGTGAACGTAAGGCGGTGGCTTATCTGCACTATTTCAAATTTCTAAGCTGCCTGTGCGGCAGTGAACGCAATGGCATTAGGCCGCGATCCTGAAATGATTTTCTAAGCTGCCTGTGCGGCAGTGAACATCCACCCTGGCAATTTGACGCTGACCTCTGATTTCTAAGCTGCCTGTGCGGCAGTGAACGAAGATTAAAAGCATTGTGGCGGGGGTTTTTGTTTCTAAGCTGCCTGTGCGGCAGTGAACTTGTAGACAATGATATCGGTCTCAAGCTGCAATTTCTAAGCTGCCTGTGCGGCAGTGAACTTAACCAGCAACGTATCAATCGTTCCTGCCACTTTCTAAGCTGCCTGTGCGGCAGTGAACATATCGGGCAAAAGGCAACGGATACGCTGGAATTTCTAAGCTGCCTGTGCGGCAGTGAACTTAGCCAGTTAGAACAACTGGCTATTGGAAAATTTCTAAGCTGCCTGTGCGGCAGTGAACTATCACTCCGAAAGGAATCACCGTCTCTTTAGTTTCTAAGCTGCCTGTGCGGCAGTGAACTCTGGAGTCCGTTCAAGTCAAATGACCCTACCTTTCTAAGCTGCCTGTGCGGCAGTGAACAGTCATTCATTCGACGAATAGCCACCTCCATCTTTCTAAGCTGCCTGTGCGGCAGTGAACAAAGGGTTTGCGCCTAAAAACTTTGTGGTGGCTTTCTAAGCTGCCTGTGCGGCAGTGAACCATCATCGCCCTTAATCGCCGCAACCGTCTTATTTCTAAGCTGCCTGTGCGGCAGTGAACATCGTTTTAGCCAGTGTGCTTTTGCCGCTACCTTTCTAAGCTGCCTGTGCGGCAGTGAACTATAACCGGCCAAACGAGCAATCCTCGCCCATTTTCTAAGCTGCCTGTGCGGCAGTGAACTTGTCCCCTGGTCCTTGCGGGAGTTCGTGGACTTTCTAAGCTGCCTGTGCGGCAGTGAACTGTTGCCGGTGGCATTACTGCACCACTCGCTATTTCTAAGCTGCCTGTGCGGCAGTGAACTCAAGCCCTAAGACGATGCAGTTCTTGGATAATTTCTAAGCTGCCTGTGCGGCAGTGAACACCCGGTAGGCACGGTTTCTTATGCGCTGAATTTTCTAAGCTGCCTGTGCGGCAGTGAACCAGGATAGCCCGGCGAACCGGGCTTTTAACATTTTCTAAGCTGCCTGTGCGGCAGTGAACTTTTCTTGGTGCGTTTACTGTTTGCCGGTTTATTTCTAAGCTGCCTGTGCGGCAGTGAACGCAGAAAGACGGCTGCAAATGTTAAACGAAGATTTCTAAGCTGCCTGTGCGGCAGTGAACCATCGATAGACATAGTTATTCGAGATTCAACATTTCTAAGCTGCCTGTGCGGCAGTGAACTTGTTTCTCTTGCTGGGACGCTAACACCAAAATTTCTAAGCTGCCTGTGCGGCAGTGAACTCAACTGGTCGACATAACCCCGGAACGCGGCATTTCTAAGCTGCCTGTGCGGCAGTGAACCGATTCGGCAAGGATGTTTTACAGCTACCGATTTTCTAAGCTGCCTGTGCGGCAGTGAACCGATGAGATCGCGGACAATGAGCAATGGGTATTTTCTAAGCTGCCTGTGCGGCAGTGAACCTACCGGGGCGTTACGCAAATATCGGACATTATTTCTAAGCTGCCTGTGCGGCAGTGAACACATAATAAAAAGGGTAAATTATGATTACAACTTTCTAAGCTGCCTGTGCGGCAGTGAACAGGTTTTAGTTGTTCCTGCAACACATTGAGATTTTCTAAGCTGCCTGTGCGGCAGTGAACTGCAAATATTACCGCGCTTTATGCTATCAACTTTTCTAAGCTGCCTGTGCGGCAGTGAACATTACATAATTATGATAATTACATAATAAAAATTTCTAAGCTGCCTGTGCGGCAGTGAACTCAGACGTGGCGATATCATAAAGTGCGACGTTTTTCTAAGCTGCCTGTGCGGCAGTGAACCTTTACCGGCAACAATACAATCATCAATAAATTTTCTAAGCTGCCTGTGCGGCAGTGAACTATTACAATTAATGGTCCTTGATTGTTTACCGTTTCTAAGCTGCCTGTGCGGCAGTGAACAACCAAGTATGTGAATGCCCATCCCATCAAAATTTCTAAGCTGCCTGTGCGGCGGTGAACATACGGTGTAACGAAGTCAACCTTTGCCGATCATTTCTAAGCTGCCTGTGCGGCAGTGAACCATATACGGAGTAATCGGGAGTAAAGCAAAAGTTTCTAAGCTGCCTGTGCGGCAGTGAACATATTGTGGATGCCATTGTAGAACTGGGATAATTTCTAAGCTGCCTGTGCGGCAGTGAACTGCATTGACCGTCAACGGCGTGCCGATCGGCTTTTCTAAGCTGCCTGTGCGGCAGTGAACATGACGTGACGATTTTCAAATCGGTAGAGCATTTTCTAAGCTGCCTGTGCGGCAGTGAACAAACTTTGCCTGTTTGTCCCGTTTGTTTGATCTTTCTAAGCTGCCTGTGCGGCAGTGAACAACCCGACCCGATTGCTTCAACTACTGCAATTTTTCTAAGCTGCCTGTGCGGCAGTGAACTGGAACGACAATTAGAAACCAAATTATTAGAATTTCTAAGCTGCCTGTGCGGCAGTGAACCAATAATATAGGAATTGTTTGGATAGTATTCATTTCTAAGCTGCCTGTGCGGCAGTGAACACGATACCGCTTCTTGAATGCAACAGGGATCGTTTCTAAGCTGCCTGTGCGGCAGTGAACCCTGCTTCGCTGGGTATCTCATGTCGTCTAACTTTCTAAGCTGCCTGTGCGGCAGTGAACTGCCTGAAAATCTCCCGACTTGTCCCGTTGACTTTCTAAGCTGCCTGTGCGGCAGTGAACCTGTGCGGCGGCATTGAGCGCCGCCGTGACCATTTCTAAGCTGCCTGTGCGGCAGTGAACATGCTTGGGTTGTTTTCGAGTCGTATTCAACTTTTCTAAGCTGCCTGTGCGGCAGTGAACGAACTGTTCGCCAATCGCCTCGATCATATCCATTTCTAAGCTGCCTGTGCGGCAGTGAACCAGCTCCGATTTGGTTGGCGATCTTCGCTAAGTTTCTAAGCTGCCTGTGCGGCAGTGAACATCTGGAACAGGAAATGGCTAAATTGCGCCTGTTTCTAAGCTGCCTGTGCGGCAGTGAACTTTGGCGTCCAGTTTGCGCCGGCGTAAATGCCTTTCTAAGCTGCCTGTGCGGCAGTTAACGACGCCGAAGAGACGGTACTGACCACTGCACGTTTCTAAGCTGCCTGTGCGGCAGTGAACATACACCGCGTCAGGTGTCCTTGGTGCTCAACTTTCTAAGCTGCCTGTGCGGCAGTGAACGCACAGCCGCTGCCCGGACGGCGACAAATGCCTTTCTAAGCTGCCTGTGCGGCAGTGAACTATCCGGCGAATACGTTTAGCCAACGCCAAACTTTCTAAGCTGCCTGTGCGGCAGTGAACATTGGGCTTGTTCATCGCCAACCACTCCATTATTTCTAAGCTGCCTGTGCGGCAGTGAACCCTTGGCCGGCGCCGAAAGCTTTAAGGTTGTTTTTCTAAGCTGCCTGTGCGGCAGTGAACATTCCTCCAATCACTTCAGCGGCGGTTTTTGCTTTCTAAGCTGCCTGTGCGGCAGTGAACGAAAAACAGATGAATTTATTGATTGGCTGATATTTCTAAGCTGCCTGTGCGGCAGTGAACCGGAATCGCGCCGGTTTGCGCGATAACCGTCGTTTCTAAGCTGCCTGTGCGGCAGTGAACCATACACCACCTACGCTACGTCAAAGCCGGACTTTCTAAGCTGCCTGTGCGGCAGTGAACCCGCCGATGCTCCAACGTCGCCTTTTAAAATATTTCTAAGCTGCCTGTGCGGCAGTGAACTTTGGCGATATGCGCAATCAATTGTCATTCATTTTCTAAGCTGCCTGTGCGGCAGTGAACGCTAACAGGTTTTGCGTTAATGATTGCAGACCTTTCTAAGCTGCCTGTGCGGCAGTGAACAAAATCAAGATGCTTACTTGCTGTGGCTTCGTTTTCTAAGCTGCCTGTGCGGCAGTGAACCGTGGATTGAGTTGATCGTTACGTTTGTTAATTTTCTAAGCTGCCTGTGCGGCAGTGAACTCTGCCCGGTCTCCCAATAACACGACTTCCATTTTCTAAGCTGCCTGTGCGGCAGTGAACGCGTTATGCCGTTGAAATTGATGTGCGGCGGCTTTCTAAGCTGCCTGTGCGGCAGTGAACTACTGCCGGCGAGTTTATGATCGGCACGAATTTTTCTAAGCTGCCTGTGCGGCAGTGAACGCCACGTTACACGGTTTAGCTGTGCTGTAGTCTTTCTAAGCTGCCTGTGCGGCAGTGAACCTATATTGTGAAACTGGGCAATCTTGACCTAATTTCTAAGCTGCCTGTGCGGCAGTGAACAAGCTATCCAGGAGCATCTAGACCGGCTTGAATTTCTAAGCTGCCTGTGCGGCAGTGAACATACGATGCAGCATATTCAGCGCCGTCAACGCTTTCTAAGCTGCCTGTGCGGCAGTGAACGCGGAGTTAGTGAGCCATCAACCGGACATGTGTTTCTAAGCTGCCTGTGCGGCAGTGAACTTTGTCCTGCTACAAATGATTGTGTTCCTGATTTTCTAAGCTGCCTGTGCGGCAGTGAACCCAGTGCCGCCGGGGTCGGGGGTGGTCGGCTCTTTCTAAGCTGCCTGTGCGGCAGTGAACATCGCGCGCCTTGTTTAAACGCTTTTTTGTCGTTTCTAAGCTGCCTGTGCGGCAGTGAACATGAATAATTTTTCATAAAATCTATTTCGTCATTTCTAAGCTGCCTGTGCGGCAGTGAACTGGGAGTTGATTTGACACTGGCTGTTGTTAGTTTTCTAAGCTGCCTGTGCGGCAGTGAACCCGATACTTTCGCAGCGTTCGGCATCAACACAGTTTCTAAGCTGCCTGTGCGGCAGTGAACTAAAAATTGACGCTATCGTATTTTCTGATACGTTTCTAAGCTGCCTGTGCGGCAGTGAACCCTTCGAAATCGATCTTTCCGGATCTGTTTGATTTCTAAGCTGCCTGTGCGGCAGTGAACATACAGCTACCGTTCAGCGGCAAGGTGTTCGGTTTCTAAGCTGCCTGTGCGGCAGTGAACTCTTGGCAAATCCCTTAACAACTTCAATTCCATTTCTAAGCTGCCTGTGCGGCAGTGAACTTGTACATATAATCGAGGTCTCCTGTAGTTCCTTTCTAAGCTGCCTGTGCGGCAGTGAACACACAGAGAAACCAAGTGATGCACCACAGTCGTTTCTAAGCTGCCTGTGCGGCAGTGAACCTAAACCCGCCGCAACTCACCACGCTGCAAATTTTCTAAGCTGCCTGTGCGGCAGTGAACAGGTAAATAGATGAAAAGGCAAACGGCTATACTTTCTAAGCTGCCTGTGCGGCAGTGAACGTTCCATCAATATGGTTTTTGAAATAGTGAAATTTCTAAGCTGCCTGTGCGGCAGTGAACAACTGGATGCGCTGCTGGCGGTAGACGGCTGATTTCTAAGCTGCCTGTGCGGCAGTGAACAAGCCCATTTCCTTAACGCGTTTTTTGTGTTCTTTCTAAGCTGCCTGTGCGGCAGTGAACATGCCCCCTTGTTTCAGTTGAAAAAATGATTCTTTCTAAGCTGCCTGTGCGGCAGTGAACTTTGCTTGACGACGGCGATATAGTCCTTGGGATTTCTAAGCTGCCTGTGCGGCAGTGAACGCCTCGACATCGAGCAGGTTTAACCGGTCCGATTTCTAAGCTGCCTGTGCGGCAGTGAACGTTGTTGAAAAATCGGCCGGCCTTTTTCGTCATTTCTAAGCTGCCTGTGCGGCAGTGAACCGCATGACGACCTCTTAAGCGGCTTGCCGGTTTTTCTAAGCTGCCTGTGCGGCAGTGAACTCGGCCTGGAGCTCGGCCTTGAATTGGTCTATTTTCTAAGCTGCCTGTGCGGCAGTGAACTTGTACGTCGTTGTCGAACGGATCTCGGAACATTTCTAAGCTGCCTGTGCGGCAGTGAACGTTGGGTCCTTTTCCAATTCCGTTTAGCCATTTTTCTAAGCTGCCTGTGCGGCAGTGAACCTTGCCCGCGCTTAACGATTTTCTTATGCCGTTTTCTAAGCTGCCTGTGCGGCAGTGAACCTGCAATTCGATCTCCCGTCCGGCCGGTACCATTTCTAAGCTGCCTGTGCGGCAGTGAACTGTAATATAAAGCGCAAAAAAATAATGGCAACAGTTACTTATTCGCAAATAACCGTTTTAACCATTATTTTTCGTTGCTTTATAACTATTTGATTTTTCTATATTGTTAAAGAGCCTAAATTTTTTGGGTCCAATTGCCTAATTTTTAATATCAAGCAAATAATCCGCCAACAACTTCCTCGCCCATTCCGGAACCGTGTCCTGCATCAAGTCGGTTTTCCCTTTGCGAATCATCGCAACTTGTTTAAACGGATTGTCCGCACGAGAATTATCTAACAGATAGACTTGATCGCATAGCGGTAAGGTTTGCTTAATAAGCTTTAATAACCTCGGTATCCGGTTTCGTACCTTTTCTTCGGGAACGGAATGCCCGCCTTCGCTGACCCGTTGGGAAATTCGCGCTTGATTCAGCGATACGCTGTCCAAATGAATAAAAACCAAAATAATTTCATAGCCCAATGTTTTTGCTTGGGCGACAAAATCGATCTTCGAAGGATGAGAGAATACGGTTTCAAAACAAAAACTGCGTCCTTCTGACAATAATTGCGAGCGCAGTTGCGCGGCAATCAACGCCGCGTCATAGCTGTGCGCTTCCGGTGCAAGCGGATAGAGGTGTTTAGCCAAAATATCGGCATTAACGAATGGAATACCGCGTCTTGCCAGTTGCGTATGATAAAACGTGCTTTTTCCGGCGCCATTACCGCCCGCGAGTAACCAAAGCTGTTTCTTGATCATTTAGACAGTGTTTCAGTTATTTCGACAAATTCGCCGTCAATAAATTGGCCGATCCTGATTTGACCATTGCGGTCGATTTGTTCCAAACAGCCGGGGTGTTCGATAGACGCTTGATAGCTCACCGGACTAAATGTAACGCGCGGTGCCAAGTTTCCCGCCACGCGCTCATCTTCTAGTGTTTGGAAGACCGAAGCCGGATCGACCGGTTTACCGTATATTGGTACCAATTCGAGTTTTGCCACGCCTGCCGCGATGGCCGCCAAATCGTCCGGATCCAACAACGCCGAAACATTGCGCCCCATTTCCGCCCAATATTCGATTTGTTCGGCAGTACTTCGGTGAAAACGTTTTCCTGCTGATTCCGCCGCACTCATCAATTCCTTCTGCAAACGAATCGGCGATGCTGCTTTAGCCATTGTTTACCTCATTAAGCGAATCAAACAGACCAATTGTAGCTGTTTGCTACAATCGATCCAAATGATTTACACGTTCTTCAAAAAAACGGCACGGAACAGTCATTACTCAATCCGTAAGAACTGAATGCAGCCATGCTAGGTTCTACATCGGTTTTTTCCATAGCGATAAATAATGGATAACGATTGCCGTTGGTTTGACTGTTGATATCTCTCGTTCCCACGCTGGAGGACTTAGGTATATCGATGCGCGAGGGGACGGGATCATTACCCGTTCAAAACCAAGGGACGGTAGCGGTTTTGCTAAGACCGTAACAATTAAAAATACCTGATTGAGGCTTATCAAAAAGTTCACGCACCACAAACAGTTTAAAGTTTCTAGGCCTGTTATTGTCTTCCATCGATAAACTGGTCATATTGATGTAGGGCAACGCGCTTTCTTTTTCATAATGAGAAAAATGCGCCAATGCCGCTTCTAATGATTCATTTTTATATTTAGCCCTCCTTTCCGCCTCTTTTAACAAGTTACTTTTAAATTGTTTACGTCTAAAACAGGCATGCTGATTGATTGCTTCCGGCGCTGGCTTTATGGGCTTCACATGCGTGTAGTCGGTTAAGCGGGATAGCCATTGGTTTACATTTATTTTTTCTAATTGAATCTTGGTATCAGCAAACAAACGCAGTTTATCCCCCAATGGAAATTGGTTGGCACCGTAATCGGGAAAGCAAACAGCAATCGCCGACTGGTTTTCTGCGATTTTATTGTCCGCTAATGCCAAATGGATTTGCTGATAAACCTTATGCCAGAGGAAGCCAAGATTGGCTTCCGTATCAGGCAGAAGAGCGATGTCTTGGTAGTATTTCATAAAAGCCCCTTCCTTAGCTTTCACCTTCCGAGAAAACACCGCCGCGAATCAGCATGGCGACGACAAAATGCTTTTCTTCTTCGGTAATTTCCCCGTCATTAATCCATTTACCAATCAGTGTTTTAAAATCATTTCGGGTGGATCGATATGCCACACCTCGTTGAGTCACTTGTCCATAAGCCTCGATAGCAATAGGCATTTCCGATCCCGTTTGCCAGTCGTCAATGGTTCTAATGGCATTGCCAATTTTTTCACAATGAATGGCGGCCTTACCATCCAGTGCGAATAAATGGCGACTTTTTTCACCTTTTGGAATATTCATCACCATTTCCTGTGACGGCCATACCCGTTGCAAGTTTCCGAGTTTTACATAGGCTTCAACTTCAAGAAAAATATTTGCTTCACCTTTTAGCCCCTTCACGATCAACCCAACCAGTGGTGAAATTTTTTCATCTGATGCTGTCGTTTTTTTAAGTGGATAATCATAAGCATCAAACTCCAACGGTCTTTCAAAACTTTCATGATTGACATGAATAATTATTTCCCGCACTCCCACTCGATTACGCCATAAAAAACGACCATTGATTATGTTATAAGCATAACGCTTGGCCAGTTCTTCAAAACCAATTTCATCAATATATTTGTTGATAATTTTCGAGAATTTATCTTGATACTCTTTTTTATTACAAGCAGATGGCATATTCACGCCGCTCAAGACTCGCAAACTGAAACCGACTTTCAACGTATCAGCATTTGCTGGTAAAGCTGCATCATCTCCCCAGGCTAAATTAGGCTCTTCTATTTGTTTTTGTAGTTCTTCTTCATCGTTGAGAACTTCTTTCTTGAAATTACTCTTTACTGCACGATTTCTCCGTTCAAACAATTCAATAGGTTGCCACTTGCCTGTTTTATCAATATCAGCCCAATTACCGGAATACATAATGGCATCGGAAGGTTCCAGTTTTCTATCGAAAGCAAGAACGGAAGGCATGGTTAATTCAGTCATTTTATTTTTCCTTATAAGTTTGCGATTGCATCTTCAAAAGTTTGGGGTTGGTTTTCTATCTCTATCGGTTCTTCCGGTGGTGGTTCTATTTTTTGAGCACAGAGATACCAGTCATTTTCAACATGGTATTTCCAGATCATGTCACCAATATCGTTTATTCGATGAACGCCTTTCCATTCACCGATGCTGTGTATGGCTTCTACAAAGCAACAACCGAGTACGCTGTCATCCGCATCCGATACTCGCAAATCGCTGATTTCATCGGTTGCGTATTGTTCACTAATTGCTTTGTAGCCTGTCATAATAGGAACCAGCCAACCTTTGAATAGTTTAGGCACTTGCACCCAATCAGCGTCTGTTTGTTCGGTAGGTTGCCTTTCATCGTCTTTTAGTTTTGGAACTGCACGATATTTCAGTGCTGAAAAATCCAGCCAGGCATCAAGCAGTTCTGCGTCGGGATTTTCTGTTTGTAGTTGCTTGAGATAATCAGACCGGTCTTGCAAGATAAATCCGGGCATGGTTAAGCGCTTGACTCTTCGATTTAAGTGTTCTGATTGCTCTTGCGTGGATGCAGATAGAAAATCAACATAACCAATCGCTAACACGCTTCCACCGGCCAAACGACTGGTTAAGCATTTTTCCTGAACTAATTGTTTAAATACTTTAATCTGTTCGGACGTAGCAAGAAGTTCTTTTGATAATTCAATGACTAGTGATACCGTCAGATTCATCTTGCCTTCTTCAATAATGGGAGGTGATGAATGCGTTTTATGTTTTGCCAACACTGCCGGATTTTTGCTTTGAATAAACTCAAAATTGGCTTGTGGCTTGGGCTTATAAACATGAAGCTGATAGTCATGGCTGATTACGGCGCAACCATTGAAGGCAATATCATATTCATTAGCTAACTTTCGTTGTAAAGCATGAGTAAATCCTAAAAATTGGGTGATAGCGGGAAATCCCCAAGTAAACCCGGCTATACAGTTTGCCTTTTGCACCTTGATCTTGCTTAACACCAAATATTGACTCATTATTTTGCCTCCTGAACAGCGATATATTCACGTAAAACGGGGGAAAAAATATCTTTCCATAGCCTTTGCTGCACGGGGGTTAAATTAAGTGTTTTATGTTTAAGCTGTGCATTCAGCCAGGCTGAAAAATCATCCGCAATGCGTTCCAGCCATTGCGAGTTATTTTTTTCCACAACGGCTGTTTCATCTTCACGAGCAGGCTCTAACAGTAATTGCTGGTGTACGGGAAAACCGCTGTTTACAGTCCAACCTTTTTGCTCGCTAATTAGATTAATCTTAGTAATTTCGTCAAACAGCGCTTGAGCAATAATGTTCACGTTTTTAACAATAGACCGATACATTTCTGGCTTTTTCAGGCCGATTTCCTTGGCTTTAATGACCCGTAACAGGTCTTGCAGTTCTTTTATTTCTTCTCGCAGTTTATAGCCCATATTTCTGTCAAATAAACTGGTTTGATGGAGTGGTAGGGTTTGTTTTTTCGTCCATTTTTGGGGGAATGAGGGGAGTAAAGTTAAAAGTCCTCTCCGCTCTTGATTAAGAGACGAGGCTGTTTGTGGTTTGCCTGGCACTCTGAGGGTAGCTTTGTTGGAAAATGAAACAACAAAGTTAGAGTGGTACTTGTTATTTTTTTTCTGATCTCCTACTTGTTTATTTTCTTCAATAAACTTTTGAAATTTTAGGTAAAGCGCGTACGCCATTGAGGATGAAACCAGCGGCAGCAATAAATGATATTTGTCTTCATTAATTGGAAAAAAAACTTGTTTGGATAAAAAATGACTATTTTTCCTGTCTTTTTCATAAGCTTGTTTAAAGCTACTCATCCATGATTCTATTTCTAATTCATTTTCCGTTAATTCATTAAAGGGATCTGGATTGTTTTCTTTAATGAAGTCTAACAAGGACTTATTGTTAATTTCGAGTGCTAAAACATCACCTGCCGGTGCGGAAGCAGCATTTGCAGTTGCCGTATCGATTATCAAACCTCTGATTGAACTGGTTGTTAAATAACCTGGCTTTTTTGAGGTCGATCTATCGTAAATACTGGTGCTTTTGCTACTGGAATGAGTCAATTTGGCAACATGCGTGGCAAAACTAATATCCCTGGCCTTATCTGCCCAATAATTCAGCCAAATGCTCGGTTTGTGTTCTTGTTTTAATACTTGTAATGCTTCTTGATATTCCTGAACGGTATCAATCAATCGATTATCCAATTTAAACTCATCCAGAAGAAACAAATATTGCTGATATTTAGCACGCTGAAATTCAAGTGGCGTTTGTTCTTTTTCTTTTTTAGATTTCGTTATTACCACTAACTGCTCATTTGTTTTTCCGACCAAATTTCCTGCCAGTTTTTCCAGTTTGTGGTTATTGCCTCCTCTACCTTTCTTATCCGGCTTATCGTTCAACAAAGACAATTCTTTCTTATCACAACGATCAGAAATAAAACGGCGAATTTCGTCTGCCATCAACTTTGCTTCGTTATTATTCATCATCAATTAACCTATCCTTTTCCAGTTCTTTAAATACACCCAGTTTTTCATGAAACCGCCAGTTAGCGACTTCGCCTTCTTTTGGCTTGCGCAGTTGCACCGTTGTAAATCGTTTATAAGCATCGTCTTCAGAAATCATTAATTCCTTCATCAAGTAAGCAATACCGTTTTCTATTGTCAGCTCAAACCAGGTTCGATTGCCGTGAGCTATCGCTAGATGCGCCAGTTTCAATCTGGTTATATCGTTAGTGTGCTCAAATTTAACGGGACGAATATCAGTATTTTTCTTCTGCCAAATCATTTTTTGATGGTAGGACTGATTCAAATTGTAGTCCTCCATTGGCTCTGATTTTCTAAATGGTTGAATGCGCTGTATTTCACCACACCACGTCACATCATGCTGCCACCATAAGTTAGCGCAATCCTGTTCATTGTTATTACCAAACAGTCGAATATGTTGAACAATATGCTCCAGTTCATTAAATCGTTTAAATTTGGGCGGCTTGTCTTCTGTTAAAGAAAAAGGAGGAGAACTATTTTTGATTCTTGGAATTGCACTAATCGGTTGGTATTCCTCTTCCGTTAACAATTCTGAAAGCTGTGTGCCAGAAAACTGCCTTTTGCTTGACTCATAGCCGGGTCGTAAAAAACAGGGTGAAAGCCCTCTTAAGCCTTTGAAGTTTTTATCGAGTAAAACAATGTTTTCAAATGTCGGGGATTGTTTTCGATGACGTTGCACTCGACCCGCTAACTGGATAATAGAACGCATGGAACTTGGTTCCACTACCGCCCAGTCATAGTCATGGTCCCGACCAACTTCGGCAACCGAGGTGGCCAACACGACAAAGATATGGTTTTGTACCTCACTTTCTTTAATTAAGGTTTCAATACCACTTGCTTGCCACCATTTGTCTTCATCATGCCGGGTCAAGGCTTTATCCAGTTTCTCTTCAATTTGTGATCGTAATGCTAAAGGATATTGACTGTGATAAACACAATAGTAAATTTTGGTATCGCTTTCTGGCTGGGTTGCATATAGATGTTTAGCAATGGCGACCAATGGATCAATATTTGCCATTCTAACCAAGCCGATAGAAACTCTTTTTCCTGCTTGATGCTCGACCGAGTTTTTCTGGTGCAAATCAACAAGCGCTGCGTGAATATTCTGCGCATAAATTCGGCTAGGTTGTGCGTTTTTATTCGTTATTTCAATTGGATTGATTTTGGTTTTGTTTAAAGGCTTAGCCGATTTGCCAAGATTTTTGATACGCTCTCTGATGAATTCTTTATGCGCATCATCAAACCCATTTTTTGTATCTATTTTCTGCTGCATTGGTTTTTTGAACTCATCAAACCAAACGCAACATACAGCTTCAGTTTGTCCTAATTCACCATTGACTTGCGTGTAATGTTTACGTCCTTGCTGATAGGCTTCAAACAAAGCCGAGGCTAATTCAGGCGATAGCGTTGCTGTTGATAACAGCACCTTTGCCCCTAACATTCCCGCCCAATTTACCAATCGACATAAAGCCGGCAAATCCTCCAGGCCAAAATCATCCGGTTCGTCAATCACCAAATCAGAGCTTAATAGCCGTAACATGGGCGCAATTTGCCGACCTCCGCGTAATCCGTCGGTTGCCGGGATTAAATAATCAATAGTACAAACTAAAACGGGGGCTTGAATTAGTTTTAATATTTTTTCATCGTGTTTAAACCATTCTGCAAATTCACCATCATATTGTGGCAACTCATGATGTAATTCCAACTCATCTTTCAGCAACGATTCCGCTGATTCGCTTCCTTGCAGCTCTTGCGTGCTCTGTTTGATCAGCGAGCCTAACTGATGCAAATCTTTTACTGCCTGAGAACCAATCAGTACCGCCAACTCTGCATAGGATAAGTCCATGTGCTTTCTTAACACATCGCCGGTTTGTAAGGTCAACGTTCTCAAGCCCAATGCCACATTAAAACGGCACTGACCTTCTTCAGACAAAGCATACATAATCCGAGCATTGGCTCGGGTCTTTCCTTTACCGGTCGAAGCCATATTGATGCCAAAAAAACCAAACTTTTGGCTTTCTTCGTATAATCCTTGCGCTGTTTTAAAAGCACTATCTTGCCAACCATAATCCAGTTGAAAATCCTTATCGACTAGTTTGCTGAATGCCTTGTTCGGCTTGATTCTGGGCAGATTCTGTTTAAGTTTAGGGAGTTTTCGAGCAATCCTTCTAGCATAAGTACCAACGGCTATATTGTGCTCATCCAGTTTCTGTTTGCGGTACTTATCGCCTGTTTCGCTATCAATCCCTGTATTAGCGTAAGCCTTGTAATTTCTGTCCTGCCACTTCTTTGTAATTTTCGGTTGTGATGAATAATAATGATCAGACAACATCAGCGATAAACGTGATAAATGTGCTGTAAATCGTTGATTAAACCAGTCTTCAGTAAAAACGTACTCTTTTTTTAGAATCCTTTCTGCCAACAGGCTGATTTCGGTTTGCCAATGCGCACTTTTAAAAGGTGTGCCATAAGGAAACGACCAGTTATCAATTAATGTCTTGTCATCCCAATTCTGTGTCAGACATTGGGGTGAATTCCAACAGGATTCTAATAAAGCCAACCATTCTTTGATTTGTTTAAGTGAGGGTGGCGTATCTTGATTTTTGGGAAATTGCGGTAAACGATGATGGGAAACTATCAACCAGGCAACGATTTTGGCGATAGGCTCTAGCCGTTCAAAAGGGTTTTCGATGTTTTTACACAAGCCATCCTTTAAGTGTTCAAGGTTTGATAAAATCTTGCTCTCTACATCATTATCGATTTTTTCAAGTTCCTTTAACCATTCTCTATCGCCTCTGTTATCAACGAAAGCTTGAAATAATCGTAAAGAAACCCATTCATGCCGATAAGGTTCATAGCCTTTTCCATGATATTCAGGATCAAGCTTATTTTGAAATAACAACATAGCTTTACCGATGTCATGAAAAAATCCAGCTAATGAAGCCAACAAAGCAATAACTTCTGTATTCATATTGAAAGTTTCTTCTACATCATTGGATTCCAAGGTTAAATTCACCGGCACAATCCCTTCTTCGTTAAATTTACTCCGGTTCCCCACCACCCAAACCAACTCGCTCCGGCTCCTACTCCGTATCCAATGACACGCCACCGCCGTATTCTTGGTCGCGCTTTTTCTCAGCAGTTTTTTCACCGCTTGTAAGCCTTCTTCGGTAATCACGGTTTGCCAGGTGCGGCTGCCGATGCGGTTGGCGAAGGCGTCGAGGACGCGGCGGGTGCGGGTGAGTGCTTTTTTCTCGCATTCTGAAATGAAGGTGACCATCATGATGGGATCTCCAAATAATTGTGTCTATACCGGCTTAGTGCTAATGTAAACACATACGATATATACACGAGGTGTTTTATGACGACAACGCGCGTTTTTAAAAGCGGTAATTCGCAAGCGGTGCGAATTCCCAATGAGTTCCAGTTTGATGCGGATGAGGTGGAGATTTTTCGACGCGGCGATGAGGTGGTGTTACGCAAAAAACCGGATAATCTTGCGGATGTGATGGACATTTTCGCCAGCTTCTCAGATGATTTTATGGCGGAAAAACGGATTGACCCTCCACCACAGGATCGGGATTTTGACTGATGCAAGCTCTGTACATGCTGGATACGGATATTTGTATTTATCTTAAAAAACGCCGTCCGGCTTGCATAGTAGAGCGGTTCAGGCAATTGCGGCATGGCGAGGTAGTGATTTCGATGATTACCTATGGTGAATTGTTTTCGGGCGCATTGAAAAGCCGAGAAAAAGAAGCGGCCATCATGAATGTCCAACTGCTGGCTGCTCGTTTGCCGGTGCAACCTATGCTGGTTGAGGTTGCGGAGGTTTATGCCTCTATTCGCAGTGACTTGGAAAAAAAAGGTTGTCTGATTGGGGGCAATGACCTTTGGATTGCCGCTCACGCAGTTGCTTTGGATTTGACATTGGTCACTAATAACACAAGGGAGTTTAGACGTATTGATGGCTTGCGGCTTGAAAATTGGGTTGAGTGATTTTAAGCTTTGAGCGTTTTCACGCGGACGCGTAGGAATGATTCGACCCGCTAAACTCATGCCTTATCTCCCTGCAAGGCGATATCCTTAACAGTGTCAAACATAAATTCCAGCGCTTTATGTTCGGTAAATTTTTGCAGAATTTGTTGACGGAATTCCTGTTCGGTTGCTTTTTCCTTGGCGCTGATAAACGCCCACGGTAAAATCAAAGTATCTTTGACCAGATCGGCGGCGTCGAATACCAATGCGCCGCGCCGGGTTTTGCCGTGCATCACCGCGAAACCGTGCGGTATGCCGAGCACCCACAGAGTCGTGGCGCCCAAGCCGTAGGCCAGGTAGTTGCCGTGGTTTAAAAAGATATTGGCGTCGTCGACGCTTTCGGAATTGCGGCTAAAATCGCCGAGTTGGGTGCGTTTGACAGCGGCTTTGTACAGGCTTTTGGTCAGTTGCGCCTCACCTACCAATAATTCGGTGACGTTTTTGGCATTGTCGATTTTCGCGGCGCAATTGGCTAACGCGCCTGCTATGTCCTCGTCTTCGCTATCGAATCCTTCGGTTTTAAGATCCTTGTCTTTACCCCATATACGGCGCAAATAGTCGATGCGTCCGTGTTGGAATTGCTTGGCGACTTCCAAACGCTTTTGTGCATCAAACCAAAAGGAAAGCCAGCCTTGTACATACTCTGTGGGCCGATATTCGCTTTGTGGCGTCAGCCATTCGATTTCGTTGCCCATCAACAACGGTGTTCCGCCGCCTCCGCAAAATCCGATTAACACGCCGGCCGATGCCAACATTCTGGCTGCCGCTTGCGTGATCGAGGTACCGGTACCGAGTAGTATTACTGTTGTGTTGGCGATGGGTATATTCCAGTACTGTTTTTCTTCCTTGGCTTCTGTCAGATAGAGTACGCGACCATCCTTTTGCATCACCCGGCATTTTTCCAGATAGTAGATGTTGGCGCGTTTGGAATGTAATATCGCTTTTAGATCGGTGAGTTGTTCCATTGTTAAGTACCTGCTATGCCAATAAAATTCGTATCTATAAACATGCGATCGCCTATCGAGTATCATTGTTAATAACCATTACTTGTATTCGAAAAGAAATTTTTTATCTCTTCTCCTCTCTAAAGTTTGTTTACTGCTAAGCTACTGATAGAATTCTTGACCATTCAATTAAGAAATATATAAATTTTGTTTTCATAACTCTAACACCATGAGTAGTCTCTTGCAACCGAATTTAAAGTGGGAACAGCGTCATCGATTAACTTTGCTGGAAGCGACGGTGTTTTGGAGCGGCGAAATTTCGACCGGTACGTTGATTAATTATTTCGGCATCAGTCGGGTACAGGCTTCGAAGGATTTGACGCTTTATCAATCGCTATGCCCTGGAAATATTCGCTACGATAAGTATTTGAAACGCTATGTGGTCGACGAATCGTTTAAACCGGGCTTCATGGATGGAACGACCGGCGAGCTGTTGCAGGTTTTAAAATTACAGCAACAAAACGGTTACGAAACTTTGATCGCATTAGTCGGTAACCTTCCAACCGTTGAAATCGTCAATCCTTTGGCGCGGCAAATCGATACGCGAGTTTTGCGCGGCGTTGTGCAGGCGGTGCGTTTTAAATTCGGGCTGGAGATTTCGTATCAATCGTTGTCTAGTCCTGAGCCTAAGACTTTGCAAATCAACCCTCATACTTTGGTGTTCGACGGTTTGCGTTGGCACGTTCGATCTTTTAGCGTAACTCACAACGACTACCGCGATTTCGTTCTTGCGCGTATTCATCGCGTCTCTATTTTGGGTAAGGCTGACGAACCCCCTTTTACGGATACCTTGTGGAACAAATGGTTGACTGTCGAAATCGGTCCGCATCCGGGGCTAAACGATGCGCAAAAAAGCGTGATCGAGCGCGATTTCGGGATGGTCGACGGTAAATGTGTCACTCAAATTCGGGCTGCCTTGTTGTCGTATTTTCTTTTGAGTATGCGAATCGGCAAGGACGATCTGCATCGGGAAGCGATGGAGCAGCAAATCGTGCTTTTGAATCGCGATGAGATCAAGGACTTTATCTTTTTTTAACGCACGGTATCCTTCCTAGAAATCTAAGTAATATGCACAAAATAACTGCTACAGTCAGTAGGCTTTGCGGCGATTCGGTGACTCGCTTGACAGGACGCCGTGAACCCAGCACCTAAATTATCCAAGATAGTTAAACATAGTCAATGGACTATGGAATTTAGGTGCTGGGTGAATACATCCATGTAGGCTCGACGGCGGAATCTGATTGCCATGGATGGCATGAATGCAGATTTTGCAGGAGCAAAAATCTGCCCTGCCGCCGACGCCTGTCAATCGAGCCACCGAACCCCTTCCCAGAAGTTGTCGAAGTTATTTCATGCTCGTTCCTAATCATATCTTTCAATTGACATGAACAAAAAATGCCGATGGGCTTTGTCCAGCCCGCTTGAAGAGGACTATCACGATCGCGAGTGGGGTGTGCCGGTGCATGACGACCGCCTGTTGTTCGAGTTTTTGGTTTTGGAGGGCGCTCAGGCGGGCTTGAGTTGGTCGACGATTTTGAAAAAGCGGGACAATTTCAGGGCGGCGTTCGACAATTTCGATCCGGTATCGGTGGCCGGCTATGATGACGCAAAAATCGCGGAGTTGCTGGAGAATCCGGGCATCATTCGCAACCGGCTCAAAGTGAATGCCGCTGTGACCAATGCACGCGCTTTTTTGAACGTCATAGAAGAAGCCGGGAGTTTCGATGCGTTTCTATGGGATTTTGTCGACGGCCAGCCAGTCCGGAACGCGTGGCGGACGCACGCCGAGTTGCCGGCGAATACGCCTTTATCGGATCGGCTCAGCAAGGAATTGAAAAGGCGCGGTTTTAAATTCGTCGGCTCGACGATTTGTTATGCGTTCATGCAGGCGGTCGGCATGGTTAACGATCATACCGTCGATTGTTTTCGTTATGGGGAGATTGCGCGGATTTCGGATTGATAGACTTCCGGTTACGAGAAGGTGATTATGTTTACCTTAGCAGGACGGGGTTGCAAATCCATGCGAATCAAGCTAATAACGACCGACTCACATCCACTCTTTCCAATGTTGCTATTAAAGTGTGTAGCCCGTATGCAGCCTAGCGGAATACGAGAATGGCGTAGCTCCGAACTTCCCGGATTGCGCTACGCTCCATCCGGGCTACGCTGTTTAGATTCGCCGAAAGAGATCCGTTGCGATTTAGCCTCTTACAGGACGGGGTTATAAAACCCCGTCCTGCCAAAATATGGATTCTCACGAAGAACTATGGAAACCGGAAAACGTTTGGGGCGGGTTGAATAACCCGCCCCGCGTGAAGTGTTCGGCGTATTATGCTTCCAGCACGAATGCGGCTTTCAGCTTGTTCATGGCGTTTTTTTCCAACTGCCGGATGCGCTCGGCTGAAACATTGTAGCGTTCGGCCAAATCATGCAAAGTCGCTTTTTCTTCGCTTAGCCAGCGGCTATTGAGAATGTCGAGACTACGCTCGTCGAGTTCCGCCATTGCTTCGCTTAGCATGTTTTCTTCATAACCTTGCCATTGCTCGTTTTCCAGCAAATCCGCAGGATCCGAGTTATGTTGTTCTAAGTAACTGACCGGCGAGGCGTAAGTGCTTTCGTCGGACGGCTCATCATGCGGCATGTCAAAAGCCATATCCGAACCATCCATACGTTTTTCCATTTCATAAACAGTTTTGAGATCAACGCCTAAATCGTTGGCGACAGCTTTCGCCTCGTCGTGCGACAACCAGCCTAGGTTGTTTTTCGATTTGCGTAAATTAAAAAACAGTTTACGCTGAGCTTTGGTTGTAGCGATTTTGACGATACGCCAGTTTTTGATGACGTATTCATGTATTTCCGCTCTGATCCAATGCACGGCAAAGGTCACTAAGCGAACCCCGACATCGGGGTCGAAGCGTTTGACGGCTTTCATTAGGCCGACGTTGCCTTCTTGAATGATGTCGGGCAATGGCAGTCCGTAACCGCTGTATCCACGCGCGACATGAACAACAAAACGAAGATTCGACATAACTAGCTCCTTCGCTGCTTCCAAGTCGCCTTCATCGCGATAGCGAAGCGCTAGTTTGCGCTCATGTTCGTGAGACAAAGTCGGCATTTGCGCGACCGCATTCAAATAAGCGTCGAATGTTCCTACGGAAAGATTAGTTGGTAAGGCAAAGGCTAATGCGTTACTCATGATTTCCCCTTATTTTTAAATTTGCCCGATTTTAGCACTCTCGTGGTATGAGTGCTAAAATTTTTATAAGTTCCGCATTATTTTGTGAGTGAATTCATAATCGATAGGGCTCGGGGCGATTCTGATTCACTGGGGATATCGCTATAAATACCTTATTGGAGTCAAGGACTTAAACTGACTTTCGGTTTATTCGGGCTTGGTCAGTCTTAATTGATAGCAAAGCACCGCCCAGGCAGCAACTACTCCAAGCAGTGAAGAAATCGCAATTAATGACATCATTTCGCCGAAACTCAAATAACGCATCGAAAATACGCCGTCATAAAGACCGGACAATCGATCGATCGGTTGCTGCAGAATAAACAGCATGACCGTCACAGTAATCCAAGCCAAAATGCCCGAACAAAAACCCAACCAAAAACCGGTATACAAAAACGGCCTTTGAATAAAACGATGGGTCGCGCCCACCAGTTTAGCGATGATGACTTCATCACGCCGGTTGTGTAATTCCAGTCTTATCGTATTGCCGGTAATGAATAATACGGCTAGGGCCAATATAAAACTGAGCAGCGTAACACCACGATCCGCCAGTTCCATGATCGAATACAAGCGTTTGATCCATTGCATATCCAATTGTGCAAAATCGACTTCTTGTAAATCCGTTAATTTTGTAAACAATTCGTCAAGTTGCGGTCCTTCTTCGAGGCTATGTTCCGGCATAACCTGAATGACTGTCGGCAAGGGGTTTTTATCCAACGCCTTCAGTGCATCGCCGAAACCGCTATATTCACGAAATTCAGCGAGCCCTTGGGTTTTCGTAATAACCTTGACTTCCTGTATATGATCGAATTTTTTAATTTTCTCGGCTAAATTTACGCCGGCATCATCGGTGACGTGATCTTTTAAAAACAACGAAATTTGATTGCTATCTTCGAGTCCGCCGGTTAATTGTTGAATATTGGCGACCAACAGATAGAATCCGGCGGCCAACGAAATTGCAATGGATAATACGCTGACAGTCATCAACGATGTCACAGGCGCACGCGCCAAACGACCTAAACTGGAAAACAAGGCTTGCGCATGAATATCCAGGTAAGCCTGCAGCATAGCGCTTAGCTTTCCGGAAACAACTTTTCGCCGGACTTCCTTTTTCTGTCGGGGTTGCGGTCTTCTATGGCTAATATTCGGCTTTTTCATCTGTTAACTTGCGACCAGGCGGCCATGATCCAATTGCAATACACGATGCCCCATTCGCTCAACCAAAGCGATATCATGTGTGGCAATCAATACCGTTACGCCGACTTGTTGAAAATCTTCAAATAATTTCATAATCTCGGACGACAATTCCGGATCTAAATTACCGGTAGGCTCGTCGGCGAGAATCAACGGCGGTTTGTTTATAACGGCGCGGGCAATACCGACGCGCTGCTGTTCGCCGCCGGACAAAGTCTGCGGAAGTTTTTTTTCCTTACCCAGTAAGCCGACCTTATCGAGCGCAGCTCGAACACGCCGACCGATATCAAAATGACTGTAACCCGCCACAACCAACGGCAATGCGACATTGTCGAAAACGGTTCTATCTTGCAGCAATTTATAATCCTGAAATATTAAGCCCAGCTTCCTCCGTATATAGGGTATTTGTCGATCGGACGCCTTGTTCAGATTTTGCCCGTCCAACAACACTTGACCTCGCGAACATCTTTCCATAACAGCGATCAACTTTAACAAAGTGCTTTTACCGGCTCCGGAATGGCCGGTCAAAAAAGCGAATTCGCCGCGCTGTAGATGAAAGGTGACATCCAGCAATGCATCGCCGGCATCGGGATAACGTTTACTGACATGATCGAATTTGAGCATAATCCTATTGATCTTTGGCAAATAAGGCGTCGACAAACTGTTCTGCATCGAAATCCTGCAAATCATCGATCCCTTCGCCGATACCGATAAAACGAATCGGTACGCTGAATTGCTTGGCCAACGCAAAAATAACGCCGCCCTTCGCGGTTCCGTCCAATTTGGTTAATGCGATACCGGTCAATGCCACAGTTTCGTTAAATTGTTTCGCCTGAGACAACGCGTTCTGCCCGGTTCCCGCGTCTAGAACCAACAAAACCTCGTGCGGCGCGGTTTCATCGAGCTTTCCGATGATGCGCTTAACCTTTTTCAGTTCGTCCATCAGATTAGATTTGGTGTGTAAACGTCCTGCGGTATCGGCAATCAATACGTCGATACCTTTGGCCTGTGCCGATTGCACACCGTCATATATCACCGAGGCCGAGTCGGCGCCGGTGTGCTGCGCGACGACATGAATGTTGTTACGCTCCCCCCAGGTTTGCAACTGTTCGACTGCCGCCGCCCTGAAGGTGTCGCCCGCCGCCAGCATCACGCTATGGCCTTGAGAGTGAAAGCGCTTGGCCATTTTACCGATCGTCGTAGTTTTGCCGGCACCGTTGACGCCGACTACCAAAATCACGAACGGTTTATCTTGTTTGGGAATCTGTAAGGGTTCATCACAAGGTTTAAGAATAGCCAATAATTCTTGTTTCAGCGCATTTTCCAATGCTTCACCGTCGTTTAATTGATGCCGTTCGAGACTATCGGTCAAGCGCCGAATGATTGCTGTCGTCGCTTCGATACCGATATCGGCCATCAATAATCTAGCTTCGATTTCCTCCAGTAAATCGTCGTCGATGGCTTTTTGACCAATAGGAATCGTTGCCATCAATCCGCTAAGGCCGGACCGGGTTTTTTGCAGCTGCGACTTGAGACGACGCGCCAGCGATTCCGGTTCCGGCTCGACATAGCCGACTTCGATTACAGCTTCGGCAGCTTCAACCTCGGCGACAGGACGCTCGACCGTTTCGCCGGCCAACACATCGCCCGCATATCCGTAACGGCTATAAACGGCGATCGCGAGCAACGGCAGCATCAATAATGCCGAAACAAAATTATGCACAATGGCCGACCCTGCCGGTAGTCCGTATTTGGCGGCAATTACGCTAAAGCCGATTTGCACGAATAATAAAATACTCAGCATCATGCCGGCTTTTCTGACCGGTTTGGTGCAATGTGCCGAGGTAGCTCGCAGCACCAGCCAAGTTAAGACAACAAAAATCGGCAGGGCAAAGACTCTATGCAACCAATGGGCAGCCACCTGTGCATCGTAGGATAAAATCCCTTGATAACCGGTGACCAAGCCATTGAATATATTTAACGCGGCACGGTAATCGGCTTGCGGCCACCATTGCCCGTTACACTGCGGAAAACCGCTGCAGACTTGTCCCGCATGATTGGCGCTAACCCATAAACCGGATAGGGTTTGCACCAACAGTAAAAAGCCGGCGAACCCGGCAAGCCAGATGGGACCGCTTATTCGATCCAGTTTATTTAAGGCAGGATTTAATCGTACAAATAGCCAACTCAATAGCCAGAACTGGATAAAGCCAAGCAATGCCTGAGCAGTGACTATAATCGGCATCGCATTCAATTCGACCGCTTTAACGGCCGTGCAAACTTGTGCAGCCGCCAGGATAAGTAACGCCACCGCTCCAGTTGTCGCCACGGACCGGTGAAATTGCTGGCGCCATGCGATCAATGCCAACAGCAAGACGGTCAACATCGATAAGCCGAATACATAGCGCCGCGCCATTTCTTGCCAAGCTTTACTTACATCGACAGCTTTTCCCGGATAAAGCTGTTCGGCCGAAGTTTTAAACTCGGCATTATCGGCGATAAACCATTGACCGTAACATTCAGGCCAGTCCGGGCATGCCAAATCCGCTCCGGTCAACTTGACGACGGAACCGGCTACGATAAGCAATAAAGCCAAAAAGGCGGAAACAAAGGTAATTTTTCTAAACATGGTTTATCCGATTTGCGAAACACTAAGTAATTTTTTGAGATCGCTCTTTACATCATAAGGGTTAAATCCGGGCTGATAACGCATCATGATATTGCCCAATGGATCCATGATCAACAGCATACCGTTCACGACCCCGGGTCTGTTGAGCTCAGATAGTTGCTTCAATAAATCCGCACTAGGGCGAGTCTTTAGCAATCGATCGTCGTCTTGCCACCATATCTTCATCTGCTGTTCGGCATCGGGATTCAGCAACATCACAGTTCGACGAATACGGGTTAACTCTTTGCCCATCATCAATAAGAGTTGTTTGGACTTATAAACGGCATCGAGGCAGGTTTGATCGCAATCCGCATCAGGCACCACATTGATTAAAACCCAGCGGCCTTTTAATTCGTCAATGTTTTCGGCCGAGAACGAATCGATACCGATTAGGTCGCGGCGCTCGGTCAATAACGGCGGAATAATCAATTCGCCATGATTGGTCGCACCTTTAAGTAGATTGGGATGTTCTTTTAAATACCACGCAAAAAGAAACGGGATGATCGACATTCCGAAAATAATCAGAATTAGGTTGCGATTTTTTTTCTGTTGATTATTCATGTTTTGTTTTGCACGCGTACCATATAAATAAAGCCGTTAAAGTTAAAGCCAAGCCATACCATTGCACCGCATAAGCCACATGCTTTTCAGGAGGTATGACAGTCGCGATATGCCATTCCCGCAAATAACCTTCACCTCCGGCTTGGTGTAGTTCAATTTGATAATCGGCCAACGGATAACCCAGTTTCTCAGCAACAACGTTGCTGTCGATCAGTTGCACGAGAGACGGCCAAGTATCGGTCGGAATTTCCGCGCCTTCCAGATGATAACCGACATCAGGAAAAGTATTGATTCGTCCTTGGACGGTAACCTTACTTTTTTGCAAGGGAATATCAGGCTGCGTTTGTCGATCGCGACCCGCTTCAATCCATCCCCGATTAACCAAGACTGCCGTATTGGAGTTTTCCGGCAGCAGCGGCGCCATCACGAAATAACCGGCCTTTCCGTGTCTAATTTGATTATCCAGCAAAAATTGACGCTCGGTATCGTAACGCCCGGTTAATTCGACAGCTCGATAACGAATACTCGCGGCATCGGTCGGCAACTCCGATGTTAACGACAACGGAGGTAATTGGCTTTGTTTCTCCTGTTCGGCCAGATAGGCGGCTTTTTCCGAAGATCTGGATAATTGCCAATTTCCTAGCGAAATCAGTAGGGCCATCAACAACACATAGGCGATTGATGGAATTAATGTGAGTCTAAGATTACAAAGACCGATTTTGATCGTCATGGTTTTTGGATTGTCCTATTGGCAAGCGTCGATTAATCGTTGAGAATACCCGATTATCACCGATCGCTTTTAGACTTTTTATGCTTATTAAAACTATCTTCATTATTGCGTTTGCTGCAATCCTTATCAGCCTGGGCTCCGCACTTTATCATATCGTTGTCCGCAAACCGGAAGACCGGTCGGATAAAGCCGTCAAAGCATTAACAGTCCGAATTTCATTATCAATTGTGTTATTCGTTTTATTGTTTCTGGCAATGGCCTTCGGCTTATTGAAACCTCAAGGTATCGGCTCGGTCATTCATGCAAAAAAACCGCCTCATGCGGAACAAAGCCGATAAAACCCATCTCTCAAGCAGGACGGGGTTTGTAAGCCCGTCCTGAGCGTTTCGAACGAAATAAAACCAATTTGAAAGTAATTATTCATGCCCCGTTCCCACGCTCCAACGTAGGAATGATAACCGAGACGCTCTAGCGTCTCGTCCCGCTGGAGCGGTACTCAGGCATTCCCACGCAGAGCGTGGGAACGATAATTGACGGGGGACCCTGAGTGCTTCGACCGCAGCAAAACCAATCCGAAACGTTGGGGACGGGTTAAATAACCCGTCCCGCACAGATCCTCTTTCATCTTTCATCTTGCCCCTTCCCTCAAATCGAACGACAAAAAAAAAGCGCTACCTGGCAGGCAGCGCTTTAATTTGATGCCCTGTTATCGACTTACATCATATAAACGAAGACAAATAATCCTAACCAGACGACGTCGACAAAATGCCAGTACCAGGCGGCCGCTTCGAATGCGAAATGATTCTCCGGTTTAAAATGACCTTTCCAGCTGCGGAACAATACCACAGAAAGAATAATCGCACCGACACAAACGTGGAACCCATGGAAGCCGGTTAGCATAAAGAATGTCGACCCGTAAATACCTGAACCTAAGGTCAAGCCCATTTCGGTATAAGCTTCGTGATATTCTATTGCTTGAAAACCGACGAACAGAAAACCCAACGCAACCGTTGCAATCAGACCTTTAATAAGTTGATCGCGGTTTTTTGCCAGTAAACCATGATGCGCCCAAGTACAAGTAACGCCGCTCGTCAACAAAATCAATGTGTTTAAAAACGGCAAACCCCAAGCCCCCATCGGTTCGTATTCGCCGCCGATTTCACCCGGACCGTTAGTCGGCCACATTGCTTCGAATGCCGGCCACAAGGTTTCATGAGTCGCTCGCCCGGGACCGTCGCCGAAACCGCCAAGCCAAGGCACTGAAAGGTTTCGCGTATACCATAAGGTTCCGAAGAATACGGCAAAGAACATGACTTCCGAAAAAATGAACCACATCATGCCCATACGGTAGGAAATACCGACTTGAGTGCTGTACATTCCCGATTCGCTTTCAACGGACTGAAGCGTAAACCAGCCGGCCAGCATGATAATAAATACGACGAAACCCATAATCATCATCGCAGGGCCGATCGAGGAGCCATTTAACAAATTGGCAAATCCTGCCAGAGTCATCATAAGACCAACCGTACCGATAATCGGCCAGGTCGCCTTATGAGGAATGTAATAAGCGTTTGTAGACATAACCTTCCCCTATTTTTGCTTTTTTGCTGTTAATTCAGTGTTATCGAAAAATGTGTATGCAAGCGTGATTGTTTTGTACTTTTCAGGCAGTTTCGGATCTACGACGAAACGAACCGGCATCGTTTTAGATTCATGTGCTTCGAAACTTTGTTCGTCAAAACAAAAACATTGCGTCTTTGTGAAAAATTCCGCAGCCTGACCCGGCGTAATACTGGGTATCGCCCGGGCAATCATCGGCTTATCGGTAAGGTTTTCGGCATAAAAATTGACCGTATAGTATTGTCCGGGATGCACCTTCATTTTATATGTCTCGGCACGAAACGCCATCGGCGCGGCTTGGTTCAACGAAGTGACAAATTCAACAGTCACTTCACGGCTTTCATCGACTTCGCGTGCCGTTTCTGCTGCCGCAACCGAGGCCGTTTTTCCGTTGAGACCCGTTATGTCGCAAAATACATCGTAAATCGGAACCAGCACATAACCGAAACCGAACATGCCCACTGCAATCAATACTAAATTGCGAACCAGTTTTCTGTTTTTTTGCTTCGTATCATCATTCATTGCGAAATAGCTCTTAAAACCGCAAAAACGTATATCGCGACCGCGACAGCGACCAGCACAACTGCTGTCAAAATATTCTTTGTCTTCGTCTTCATATCACCACCACTTTACCCGCCGTCAAGCGGGCAAAGTTTCTGAGAAAAGTCTATCCCTGTACCGAAACGGTTTACAACCAACCGAAGTCCGCTTAGAAATGCTCGGTTGGTATTTCTTTCGGCGGCGTTGTGAATGTATGGTATGGCAATGGAGAAGGCAGTGTCCATTCCAAGCTGTGTTTAGATGCATCTTCCCAAACTTCGCTGGTGACTTCTTCGCCGGTACCGCCTCTGATCGTTTTGATAACAATATACAAGAACAACAACTGGCTGAAACCGAATACGAATGCACCGATACTCGATACCATATTCCAATCGGCGAATTGCACGGCATAATCAGGGATACGACGCGGCATGCCGGCCAAGCCTAAGAAATGCTGAGGGAAGAATAATACGTTGACCGAAATCGCCGACAACCAAAAGTGCAACTGCCCCAATTTCTCGTCATACATGTTGCCGGTCCATTTCGGCAGCCAGAAATAAGCGGCCGCCATCAAGATGAAGATCGAAGCCGGAACCAGCGTGTAATGGAAATGCGCAACGATGAAATAGGTGTCGTGATATTGGAAATCCGAAGGCGCGACCGACATCATCAAGCCGGTGAAACCGCCCATCGTAAACAACACGACGAATGCAATCGAAAACAGCATCGGTGTTTCGAAGGTCATCGAGCCTTTCCACATGGTCGCGGTCCAGTTGAAAACTTTGACGCCGGTCGGAATCGCAATCAGCATCGTTGCATACATGAAATAAAGCTCTCCGGCGACCGGCATACCGACCGTAAACATGTGGTGAGCCCAAACGATAAACGATAAAAATGCAATCGATGCGGTCGCATAGACCATCGAGCTATAACCGAACAGCGGCTTACGCGCGAAAACCGGAATGATCGTCGAAGCGACACCGAAAGTCGGCAGAATCATTACATAAACTTCCGGATGACCGAAGAACCAGAAAATGTGTTGATAAAGGACAGGATCGCCGCCGCCGGCTGCATCGAAGAAACTGGTATCGAAGAAGCGATCGGTCAACAACATAGTCACCGCACCGGCGAAAACCGGCATGATCGCAATCAATAAAAACGCAGTAATCAGCCAAGTCCAAACGAACAACGGCATTTTCATTAGCGTCATGCCGGGTGCGCGCATATTGAAGATCGTAGCAATGATGTTGATCGCGCCCATGATCGATGAAATACCAAGCAAATGCACCGAGAAGATCGCGAACGGCAATGCAGCGCCGGTTTGCAATACCAGAGGCGGATAGAGCGTCCAGCCGGAAGCCGGAGCGCCGCCTTCCATGAACAAGGTACTTGCCAATAACAACGCACCGGCCACTAACAGCCAGAAACTCATGTTGTTCATTCGCGGTAAAGCCATATCGGGCGCACCGATCATTAATGGAATCATCCAGTTGGCTAAGCCGACGAAAGCCGGCATGACCGCGCCGAATACCATGATCAACGCATGCATTGTCGTCATTGAATTGAAGAACTGAGGCTCAACGAATTGCAAGCCCGGTTCGAACAACTCCGCGCGGATAACCAAAGCCATCGCGCCGCCTAGAAAAAACATTGCTAAAGCAAACACCAAGTACAATGTACCGATGTCCTTGTGATTTGTGGTAATGATCCATCTTAACAGCCCCTTTTCCGGACCATGGTCGTGATGATCGTGATGATCGTCATGTTCAGCTACTACCGCAGACATATTGTTACCTCTATAAATTTTAAAAAGATTAGAATTTGAATAAAGTTAAGCATTACTCTTCATCATCCTCATCTTCCTCTTCATCCGCCGGTGCGGATGATTTTAATGACTTAATCGCAGCGGGTTGAACCGAATCGCCTACCGAGTTACCTAAGGCATTGCGGGTATAGGTGACGACTGCGGCAAATTCGGTTTCGCTCAGCATTTGTCCAAATGCCGGCATCATTCCTTTCCCGTTATACATTAACTCGATTTGAGCATCGATATCGCCCGTGACGACAGAACTACCGGTCAAAGCAGGGAATGTGCCTTCCATGCCTGCGCCGTCGGCCATATGACAAGAAGCGCAGTTATTGGCATAAACGGTTTCGCCTTTGGCTATCAGCTCGTCTGCGGTCCATTCCTTATCCGCCTGTTGTTTTTCGACTTCGGCCCCCGCCTTCTGAGATTCAACCCAGGCATCGTAGTCGCCTTGCTCCATCGCGATCACGACGATCGGCATAAAACCATGATCCTTTCCGCAGAGTTCGGCGCACTGCCCGCGGTAGGTTCCGGGTTTTTCGACATACGTCCAGGCTTCATTTATAAATCCGGGGACCGTATCTTTTTTCCAACCTAGATCAGGCACCCACCAGGAATGCAGCACATCGGCCGCGGTGAATAAAAAGCGGATTTTCGTATTGACCGGAACAACTAACGGATGATCGACATTAAGCAAGTAATGAGGCACTGATCTTGGATCGATACCGGAACCCAGCTGTCGCGCTCTATTACTGGCTTCGTCCAGGCTACTGAAAAAGTGAATGCCGTTATCCAGGTATTCATATTCCCATTTCCATTGCCAACCGGTGACTTTGATCGACATATCCGCATCTTGAACATCGTCCAAATCGAGCATCGTTTTTGTGGCCGGAATCGCCATACCGATTAAAATCAAAGTTGGAATAATCGTCCAGATAATTTCGACTTTGGTGCTCTCATGAAATTGAGATGCGACATGCCCTTTCGATTTGCGATGGTGATAAATCGAGTAGAACATTGTGCCGAAGACAGCAATACCGATTAACACGCATATCCATAAAATCAACATATGCAAATCGTAGACTTCTTGACTGATCTGAGTTACGCCTTGCCTCAGATTCAGGGTATATTCGGCCTGTGCAGTCCCTAGTCCCAAGGACATCAAGAACAGGCTTGCGAACAGTTGCTTGGTTTTCTTCACGGAGCAGCCTCCCGGTGGTAGTTAGAAACTCTTGTATGCAATTGATAAATTTTTAGTAACGTCATCAGCGCCAGTCTGTTTTAAAATCAAGACTTGTTCAGTTTGGCTTTCTAACGGCAAGCACCCTATCCTAGGTCAATGAAATAGAGAAACGTTTCTCTCGCTGATCAGCTACTCTTAGCCGGGGTTCAAAGCAAATCAACATTCACTAATTTCCCTGTTTTTATAATAGCTATTTTAAAAAACGAGAATTTTAACCCATGATGCGACGGTAAGCCAGAAGTGCTTTGCCAATGCCTTAAAACTAACGCACACAAAAAAGCCCGTGACTCCTCCTTCACGGGCTTCAATGGTCTTCATTTTCACACTCCATTCGGGCTAACAGTCTTCATCGACAGTGACCTCAACCGTCAATTTAAACCTCAACCGTACCGAAAACCTTGGAAAAGATGCCGACTCTTTGTTGAAAAATCCTCAATTCATTTTTTCATCAATTAACTCAAAACGGCAGCATAGCCTCTATCGAAAGTCGGAATGTGACTTTCCAACCAACTCTTAACCATTCCTGATTAGCAAGATGCTTCAGCTTGCCGAAGCCAAGTATCCGAGCAGGGGCCAGCCGTAGTCGCAAAAACTAAAATATGCTGTTACCCAAGCTCCAGCTTGGGTAACCTGTTCAGGAAGCTCTAGCTTCCCGACAATCAAGAAAGATTGAACGAGCGAGTCGGGGTTGATTGAGAATGTGCGGAGGTTGTGCCGGTCTCAGGAAGCTCTTGCCCTGAGCATGTCGAAGGGGGAGCTTCCGGGGTGTCTTTCCCAAGCTGGAGCTTGGGAAAGAGCGTGATCAATTAACTCAAAACGGCGGCATAGCCTCTATCGAAAGTCGGAATGTGACTTTCCAACCAACTCTTAACCATTTGCCCCACTTCATCGGTTACATCGGCTTCGCCGGCATGGAATTTTTTTTGTAGATCGGCGCAAGTCCCCACCAAGGCCTCGTGTTCGGCTTTATGTGCCGCCAAACCGGCAAAACCGGCCGCTTCCATTTCCTTTTCTTCATGCGCGAAATGCCCTACGACATAGGCAATCAAATCATCGAGTTGCGCGCCGATTGCGGATCTTTCAGCACCGCCTGTCGCTAAATCGTAAAGTTTATTGAGTTTGTCGAACAAAACTTTATGTTCATCGTCGGCAAAACCGACATTGGTGCCGAATTGATCGGCCGTCCAAGTGATTAAAGCCATAATTTCCTCTCCTGTGTTGATTGCCTTGTTTGAGCCTTTTCACTCGTCAAGGCTTTGAATTATGAGAATGCGGCGCTTTCGCCCTCCCCTTGCATTGCAAACTATTTTGCATGCCGAAATAACCGCAAAAGAATTATGGTTTATTTGGAAATTAATTTCAATATTTTTTATAGGGTTTTCACGAATGCCGCCGACAGCTCATCGAAGTCGGGTTCGGGCATAAAAGGAAATACTCCTAGCAAAGGTGTGTCGATCATTGCCTGAATCGTGGCGATATTTTCCTCGCGCAACAGCATGTTGTTATCGGAGCAAACGGCTATCCAACCGACGCAAGCTTGACCGGACTGCACAATCGACTCATAAGTTAATCTTGCATGATTGATACAACCTAGTCTTATCGCAACCACCATGATGATCGGCAAGCCCAGTACGCGCGCCAAATCAGAGACATCGGAATCGGCATTCAACGGAACCTGCCAACCGCCGACGCCTTCGACCAAAACGATATCGGCATTTTGTTGCAACGTTTGAAAAATCGAACATATATCATCCAAAACCGGCGGATGCTCTACTCCAGCCAAATGCGGCGAAACCGGCATGCGATAGGCGTAAGGATTAACCCATTCGTATTGCACCGGTATCGAGGCGTTTTGCTGTAATAGCAGCGCATCTTCGTTTCTCAGTTTGCCGTCGATTTCGAGACAACCCGAGGCGACCGGCTTCATGCCGATAACCGTATGCCCTTGATTTTTAAAATGACGCATCAACGCGACCGTCGCCCAGGTTTTTCCGACACCAGTATCTGTGCCGGTTATAAATAGCCCTTTAGTCATTGTTTTCTACTCTCGCCGAAACGATAAAAACCTCAAATGTCGCCTCAATATTGGCATCATTAAGCGGATAAGCTTCGATCATGCTTGTCATTTCCTGTTTTGTCGTTAGCCTTTTATTGCGTCCGGAAGACACATTATGCGCACCCATCGATTTAAGCTCTTTCATTAAATCCAATACGGAACCGTAAACCGGTCGACAGATTTCGGATTGCACCGCTATTTCCTTAAACCCGGCGTCGGCCAGGCAACGCCTGATTTCAGTTTCGCGGTAAAACTCGTTGACATGATGATAGTCGTCGACTTCGGCCCATGCCCTTTTTAACTCGCGGAGCGTTTGCGGGCCGAAAGTCGAAAACACCAATTCGCCATCGGCCTTGAGAATACGATGCAGACCGCAGAAAACCGCCGTTAAATCGCGGCACCATTGCAAGGCAAGATTGGAAACCACCGTATCGACCGCGCTCGTATTTAACGGCGGGCTCTCCGCATCGCCGCAAATATAATGCAAACGGCCTGTATCGCCGAGCTTTTGCCTTGCCGCATGCAGCATCGGCAAAGCAATGTCGAGCGCAACAATTCGCTCGATATTTTCGACATCGAGCAACGCTTTAGTCAAAAAACCAGTACCGCAGCCCAAATCGACAACTGTGCCTGTCAATCGTGCCGGTTCCACTCTTTGTAATAGATTTAAGCCAACCGTTCTTTGCAAACCGGCAACACGATCATAAGACAAACTCGCCGATCCGAACGATTCTCTGAGCTTGGTCTTATCCAGTTCAAATACCCCGCTCATGGTTGTGCCAAAAACTCGTTAAGACTCTCGATCAATTCCGGGCGATGCGATAAAAACGGCGCATGCCCGGCATTTTTAATCACGCTCAAATGCAGGTCCGGGTTAATTGCCTGCATTGCTTCACCGATCCTAACCGGAACCAAAGTATCTTTTTCGCCCAACATCGCCGCGACCGGTAAGCGAAGCTCGGCAAGCGCCGGCCTTAAGTCGGCCTGCTTTAAAACAGCTAAGCCGTCCTGCAGCGTTTTTGCGGTCGGCATGCGGGATTCGCGAAGCGCTGCGGAAAGTTTTTTAGACAATTTCTTAAACTCAGGTAACCCGTTGATTTGCAGTGATAAGAAGCGTAACAGCGTCGACTCGCAATCGGCACAAAGATTCTCGGCGAATAGATCGAGCTGATTTTCCGGCATACCCGGCCAATCCGCGTTTTCGACAAAACAAGGATTGCTGGCCAGCAGAACGACCGACGAGACGGCGTCCGGAAAAAACTTAGCCATTGCCAAAGCCACCGACCCGCCCAACGACCAACCGATCCAACAAGCTTTACTGTCGACGATTCGGCTCAACTGCTCGCATACCGACTCAAGCGTAAACTCGGGCATTTCGGCGCTTAAGCCGTGCCCCGGCAAATCGACGCAAACGACGCGACGGGTTTGCGCCAATTGCTCGGCAAAATCGCGCCAAATGCCTGAATGCATCGCCCAACCATGAACCAAGACGACTGGCTCGCCTTCGCCGTAAATTTGATAATGAATAGTCATTGCGATATAGATTTTGCCAAGGATTCGAGCAAACGATCGATTTGCTGCGCTTCGTGGAGCGTTGAAATAGTCACGCGTAGTCGAGCGCTGCCTTGCGGAACGGTAGGCGGTCGAATTGCGCCGACCCAAAAACCGTCATCGAGCAAACACTTGCCGATTTCGACAGCGCTGCAACTATCGCCGATTAGGATAGGCTGAATCGGCGAATTCGACGGCATCAACGGAAAACCGAGCTGTTCGGCGCCTCGGCGAAATCGCCGCACCAAATCGTTTAATTTCTCCCGGCGCCACTGTTCTTCGATAACAACGTTCAAAGCCGCACGGGTTGCTACAGCGACGGCGGGCGGCAATGCGGTCGTGTAGATATAGGTTCGAGCCTTTTGAATCAAGGTCTCGATCAGCGTTTCGGAGCCGGCGACAAAGGCGCCGAAAGTACCGAAAGCCTTGCCGAGCGTTCCGACTAATATCGGCACTTGCTGTTGCGTCAAGCCGAAATGCTCGACGATTCCCCGTCCTTTGTCGCCAATCACGCCCAAACCGTGCGCATCGTCGACCATCAACCAAGCATCCTGTTCATTTGCGACTTTCGACAACACATCGAGCGGCGCAAAATCTCCATCCATGCTGAACACGCCGTCAGTCACGATCATCGTCCGCCCTTCGGCTCTACTCAAACTGTCAAGCAACCCGTCCGTATCGGCATGTCGGTAACGTTTGAAGCGCGCGCCCGATAACAAACCGCCGTCCAGTAACGAGGCATGATTCAAGCGGTCTTCGAAAACCGTATCCCCCTTGCCCGTCAGCGCCGATATCGCGCCGATATTGGCCATGTACCCGGTCGAAAACAACAGCGCACGATCGCGGCCGGTAAACTCCGCAAGCTCTTCTTCCAAGGCATGATGGGCACGGCTATGTCCGCAAATCAAATGCGCGGAGCCGCTGCCGACGCCGTAACGATCGGCACCGTCTTGAAAAGCCTTGACGACCGACGGATGATTAGCCAAGCCGAGATAATCGTTGCTGCAAAAATTGATCAGCTTTCGTCCGCCGCACTGCAATTCGACGCCTTGAGCGGATTCGACGACTCGGCGCGATCGGTATAAATCTTCTCGCGCCAGGCGCTCGAGCTCGGCCTCCAGCCCGGAATCAATACCGATCATTGAACGTGGCAAGACCCGCCGGAACGCACGCCCAAGCGTTCGAATAACGCTAGATCTTGATTGGTCATCGGATTGTCGGTCGTTAACAGTTTTTCACCGTAGAAAATCGAATTGGCGCCGGCGAGAAAACATAGAGCCTGCATTTCGTCGCTCATAGCATTACGGCCGGCCGACAAACGCACGCGGGAAGTCGGCATTAGGATACGCGCGACCGCGATCGTTCTAATGAATACGATAGGATCCAATTTTTCGGTACCGTTCAGCGGTGTACCCTCGACCTGAACCAGCATGTTGATCGGCACGCTTTCCGGATGCTTCGGTAAATTAGCCAATTCGATCAACAGTTTCGCTCTGTCCTGTTCGCTCTCGCCCATGCCGACAATACCGCCGCAACAGACATTGATACCGGCATCCCGAACCCTCGCTAAGGTATCGAGACGATCTTGATAGCTACGGGTCGTGATGATTTCCGAATAATAGTCTTCAGAAGTATCGAGATTATGATTGTAATAATCGAGCCCGGCTTCCTTGAGCGTCGCGGTTTGAGTGTCGGTCAACATACCCAAGGTCACACAGGTTTCCATGCCCAACGCTTTAACGCCTTGAATCATTTCGACAACACGCGCGACATCTTTGTCTTTCGGCTGACGCCAGGCTGCGCCCATGCAAAACCGAGAAGCGCCTTCTTCTTTCGCGCGCCGCGCTGCCTTCAACACGTCATCGACCGGCATTAACGCTTCCGGCTGCAAATCCGCATCATAACGGGCGCTTTGCGGGCAATAAGCGCAATCTTCCGAACACGATCCGGTTTTAATGCTCAATAAGCTGCTAATCTGAATTTCGTTCGGATCGAAATGTTCGCGATGAATCGATTGGGCGCAAAATATCAAATCGTTGAAAGGCAGTGCGAATAAGGCTTGGACCTCCTCAGGGCGCCAGTCATGGCGAATCGTGCTTATTGCTGGGTTTGCTGACATTCTGTTAATCTCCGGATTATAAAAATTGAGCGATATCGATCAGGCTTTTGTCGGATTCGAGCTGCACCCGGTACCGATCTTTTTCAATGACACACTGCTTGTCAACCTGACAACTTTAAAATGGTAAACAACTGGCTCGATATTATACAGAATTACTTATTGCCGCCCACCTGCATTTTATGCGGCAATCCGGGACAGGCTTCGAGGGATATTTGCGGGCCTTGCGCGGAGCTATTGATCACTAACCCGTATTGCTGTTACCGCTGCGGCATCCCTTTCGAGCACGCGCCAACCGGGCCGGTATTGTGCGGCGATTGTCAAAGACGCATGCCCGACTTCGACGAAACACATGCGCCTTTTAAACATCAAAGTGCTATCCGTTTTTTAATCTCAGGATTGAAATTCCGCCGCCAATTCAAAAATGCGCGGCTGCTAGGATTGTTGATGGCGGACTACTTGAAAATATCCGCTGAAATGCCGGACTGCCTGGTACCGGTACCGTTGCACCCTCGCCGTTACCGGGAACGCGGCTTTAATCAGTCGATCGAAATTGCTCGCACACTAAGCCGTGAACTAGCGATACCAATTGATCTCGACTGTTGCATTCGCAGTCGCAACACGCCACACCAAATCGACTTGCCGGCCAAAGAACGGCGTAAAAACATGAAAAACGCATTTACCGTCAACGGACCGCTAAGATTCGATCATATTGCAATCGTCGATGACGTGATGACCACCGGCACGACCGTTTCCGAACTGGCGCGAGCGTTAAAAAAAGCCGGCGCGGTCCGAGTCGATGTTTGGGTTTGTGCACGAGCATGAGAAATAGCGATTTCTAAAGGCTATCTTCGCGTTAATAGTCGCTCTTTCCCAAGCTCCATCTTGGGAAAGAAACCCCGGAAGCTCCACAGCTTCCTGTGACCGACACAACATCCGTACATTTTCAATCAACCTTGACTCGCTTGTTCAATTTTTCTTGATTGTCGGGAAATTAGAGCTTGCTGAATAGGTTAGGAACGAGCATGAAAAACTTAGACAACTGTTGGAAGGGGCTTCGGTGGCTCGATTGACAGTTGTCGGCGGCAGGGATAGCCGTCGTCAAGCCTACATGGAAGTATTCACCCAGCACCTAAATTCCATAGTCCATTGGCTATGTTTAACTATCTTGGATAATTTAGGTGCTGGGTTCACGGCGTCCTGTCAAGCGAGTCACCGAACCACCGCAAAGTCTACTAATTGTAAAAGTTATTTTGTGCATATTCCTTACTCAAGCTGGAGCTTGGGTATACCTTTCGCACTTCAAATTTCGGCAGTGCCTGAGGAGGCGCCAGGGTGTGCGGCCCCTCACCTAACGCTAGGTGAGGGGCCAGCATGGAGCTGGCATAGAGCCTACAGGGATGTATTCAC
>Ga0180009_10000301_pt1 | contig 69129 bp, 64 predicted proteins | sample OS_PC_MetaG_FD_123537 | JGI IMG/M metagenome (GOLD analysis project Ga0180009, IMG submission 123537) | Groundwater microbial communities from the Aspo Hard Rock Laboratory (HRL) deep subsurface site, Sweden - OS_PC_MetaG | ecosystem: Environmental > Aquatic > Deep subsurface > Groundwater... | reverse complement strand
GAGGAAAGGGCAGGAGATTGCGAAAGCTGTTAACTCCAGTAATGTTCGGGAACTTCAGAGGAAACTATGCCAGAGGGCCAAGCGGATGTGCGAAAGCCTCTGGAAGAAGATGATCGGAAAGCCGGATTCGGGAAAACTGAATGTCCGGTTTGATGAGGGAGAGCTGGAGATAGGGCATTCGCCACTACGCCAGCTCTCTACTCTACCCATTTCCTCGGACTCGGCGAGTAAACTCGCCAGCCCGATTCCGAACCGCTCAACTCGCCGTTATGCGTAAAGGATCGGAAAGTTCTATGACGAGAAAGAAGCTTGCTCCGCTCAGCATGCTGGCCCAGGTGTACCCGGGCTACGCCCCGAGGCCTACCGAGCGATGCAAGCAGGGTCCGTACAGAGTGCTCACGGGGCGGAATCTGTCCGGCCTTGTGCTTCGGTACTTCGACCAGGATGACTTCGTGTCCGATTCCGATCGACCCAGTTTTAAGCGATCCGTCCTACGCGAAGGCGACATCATCGTTTCAACTCTTTTCGCCGAACGGAAACTCTATATCTTCAAAAGTTCCGATCCTCTGGCCGTTGCCGGTGACAGCCTCGCTCTCATTAGGCCGTGGGACGACACCTTTCTCCGCGATTACCTGAACACTTCTACGGGGAGAGAACGCTTTCTGCAAGATGCGGCCCGGAAGACGCAGGGAGCGCATATCCCGAGACTGGCGATCAAGGATCTTCAAGAAATACGAATCCCGCTGCTCCAACCATCCGAAATACAGAAGCTCGCCGAGACCCAGCTCAGTCTCGTTGGCAATGAACTCCTCACTCTGATCGCGCGAGGTGAGAGCACCAAGCAGGAGTTCAAGGGTACTCTTCGGAAGAACCTCCACACCGGCCAGACTGACAGCAAAATGGAAGATGCCGTCCTTAAAACCATAGCGGCCTTCTGTAATACCGACGGCGGCGTGCTTCTGATCGGGGTTGATGACAAGGGTATGATAGTTGGAATCGAAGAGGATGGCTTCCCCAACTCAGACAAGTTCTCACTGCACCTCAACAACATCGTCCGCGACCGACTCAGGCCGCCTCCCGTGGGAAGATGGAAACATCGAATGGCAAAATACTCCGGCCGGAGCGTCTGCGTTGTTGAGTGCGAGCCCACTGATCGCGAGGTCTGGATCTATCCGAAAGGCGAGTCATCCGCGCCGCAGCTCTATATCCGGGAGGGGCCAGCGTCCAAAGCTTTGCAGGGAGCCGAGATAACGGATTACTGCCGAAGGCACTTCCGACCTACCTCAAATGAGTGACGTGAAAACGTGAGGGGGGGACGTTCTTTCTGAAATTGCCTGAAGATTCTCATTGGATAAAGTATATTGGGGTCATGCCAAGATTGGCCAGGTTGGAGACCCCTGGGGTCTTGCACCGCGTGATGGGGCGGGGGATTGGGGGATATTTATGGAGCAATTTCGGAAAGAACGTACCCCTGGCTTCGCAAAGGTTACAAAATCGTCGCCAGAATCCTATTCAATTGTCAAAGAGCAATCATCATGGGAAAATGCAGGCATTCGATAGAACAAAGCCGCTCGATTGAAGCCCCATAGCAGCCGGACTGCGGCTTCCTCTAAACCGATTGTATCCGGAATTTCGCTTCGCTCCACTCCGGATACAATCTTTACCGTTAGACCGATAGGTAATATCAAGCATGGCGAAGCGAAGAAAAGTACCAGCCGAGATCGAAGAGGCCGTGCTGACAAAATCGGCCCGACGCTGCGTGTTGTGCTTCGGCCTTAGCAATGACCGATCCCAGAAACGGGGACAGATCGCCCACATTGACGGGAACGCCGAGAACAGCCAGGAGACAAATCTGGCGTTTCTTTGCCTGGAGCATCACGATTGGTATGACAGCAGATCTAGCCAATCCAGAGGCATCACACCAGCGGAGCTCCGCGAGTACCAGGCACGGCTGCACACCTGGGTAGCCGGCGGCATGGTGGATGAGCCGGTAACTTCGTGCCCCGATCGCGAACAACTAGCGCTCGAGGAGATCCTCGGGAGGATCGGGCCGCGTGTCCTGACAATCATGAATGTGGCGTCGGCTCCGAGAGACCTCTTGGCACTCCGCGAGGAAATGAGAGTGTACCACGAACGTCTGGATGAGCTAGCAGCTCTGTTCATGTCCGAGCCAGCCACCAGGGATGCCATTCTCGACATAGGACAGCTGGGGGGCGGCGCGGTCTCTTTGAGCCCGCAGGTGCCCCTAGGGATGTTTGAGAGGTTCACGACCGCAAAGCGGACTGTCGAGGGCGCGCTGGTAAAGCGACAGCGACCGGACCGGCCTAACTAGCCGCTGCACCTGCCAGTCCGCTTCGCGGCCTGCAGGTGACCGGCGGCGTGTATGCCGGGCATGTCACAGAACTGATGGGGTGGAAGTCCCCATGCCAGGTATTCGTGGAGCCGAAGGTTAGGAGAAGAGCAAGGGCGTCATCGTGAGGTGGGGTCTGGAGGAAGCCCAATCCAAAGATGCGGGGCGACGAATCCCGCTATAAGCGGGACTTTATAAATCTGGCGTCTACGCATGGAAAGTTCTGTGTCTTACCCCGGGAGGTCTCCTCTGTGCCCTGGGAAGTCGCGTGCGATCCCGCCGTTGGCGGGACTGAACGTTGAGAAATCGGCGTTGATCGTGGAGGAGAAGGCAGCAGAGGGTATAGTAGGTCAGTCTGGACCGAAGGCCCGAACGGTTCCCCGGTTGACTTGCTCTGCCGAACCACCGTATACGTGATCCGAATGCCGGATGGTGTGGGAGGGGGGAGCCGCGAGGCTTCTCCCTATCCCGATTCGCATGAAGATGAAGGCAATCTGGTTGAACGACATCCATTTGGAGTTCCTCGGGAATCCGGAGATCGAGTCCTTTGTCCGATCGCTGGCTGACAACAAAGCTGACGGCGTGCTGATTGCCGGTGACATTGCGCAAGCACACACTGTCTCCACATATCTTTCCCGTTTACAGCACGCGCTTGCAGTCCCTATCTACTTCGTCCTTGGGAATCACGATTTTTACCACGGATCAATCGCAGGAGTCAGATCAGCCATCACAGACCTTGTTCACCAGTCCTCCAACTTGCATTGGCTAAGCGAAAGCGGTGCTGTGCCGCTAACCACTACCACGTGCCTGGTCGGGCATGACGGCTGGGGGGATGGGAGGCTTGGTGACTTCGAACACTCCCATGTTCAACTCAACGACTTCCGGCTAATCGCTGAGTTGGCTGGCCTCTGTCGAGCAGGTCTGCTTCAACGACTTACCCAGCTTGGTGATGAAGCGGCAGAGCACTTCAAGTCAGTCCTCCCCGACGCCCTTCAGTCTGCGGAACATGTGGTGGTCCTGACCCATGTGCCGCCATTCAAGGAAGCCTCGTGGTATGACGGACGGTACTGCGATCCCGACTGGTTGCCGTTTTTTTCCTGCAAGGCCGTGGGAGATTTCTTAGCCGAGGCGATGCGCAATCATCCTGATAAGAGAATGACCGTGCTCTGTGGGCACACTCATGGAGGAGGGAGATCCGAGATTCTTCCGAACCTTGTCACATTCACTGGACCGGCTGAGTATGGCCGCCCAGCAATTCAGAAGGTATTCGAATGGGACTGAATGCGAACACCTGGTTCTCAACCGGGACGTAGGTGCAAAGTGAACTTTTCATAAGCGAGGGCATTGAAATTTTGAATGGGAGCGATGATCGTTTAAATCGAATGGTGAGTTTGATATCTATTAACGCGGCTTCCTGACGTCAAGCCCTTCAATCCGCTTGAAGCCTTTTTCGTCGTAAGTAAAAACGACAGCAAGATTCTTTTCCAGGCCCCAATGTCCCATTACCGCATCAGCAAACTTAATATTCTTTTCAAGTTTTTTGGGTAGAGAGCTGATGTAATGAATCAGAGAGCCGGTCAAAGAGGGTTGAAAATATTTAAGTAGGCCGCGATATCGGATATACACCCTTTTGCACTATTCTTACTTTATTATTTTGACTTATTAATGAAATCATTGTAAGATTATTTTTGGGAGGTATGGCATTATGGAGACAGCTTACATTACCAGCAAGGGACAACTTGTGGTTCCGGCCCGTCTTCGCCGGCGGTATGGCATCAAACCAGGGACCAAAGTGCGCTTCATTGAGCGGGATAACGAAATTTTGATCCAGCCGCTTACGAGAGAATACATCCGCAGTCTCTGCGGTCTGCTCAAAAGTGAAACCTCCGTGACCCAGGAACTGCTCAAGGAACGCGCGAAAGAGAAGGATCGAGAGGAGGGAAGGTTTGCCAAACCCCGTTCTCGATAGTTATGCTCTCTTAGCCTTTCTTTTTCAGGAGAAAGGGGCTGAGAAAGTTGCCGCGTTGTTTGAGAAAGCACTCGAAATTGACCAGCCCCTTCTAATGGCCTCCCCGAACTGGGCGGAAGTCCGTTATATGATTGAACGGAAAGTTGGTACAGGGCGATGGTCCGAAGTCCGCCAAAAAGTCTTGGCTCTTCCGATGGAGATCGTTGCCGCGGATCAGGCGATGGCCGAGCTCGCTGGAAAGATTAAGGCGTCGAAGAAAATTTCTTTGGCGGATTGCTTTGCGGCAGCACTTGCGCAGCAGAGGAACAGCGAAATCTATACTGGGGACCCGGAATTTCGAGCCTTGGAGTCGGAGTTGAAAATCGTTTGGCTTTAAAAATGATCCTTCATATATCCCATACGCCGCCTCGCTCCCTTCATACAAGGTTGGCTACTTGCCGCGCGGCGATGGCGACCGGGTCCCAGACGGGGGAAAAGGGAGGGGAGTACCCCAAATCCAGGTTGATGACATCCTCCACCGTCATCCCGCCCTGAAGCGCCGTGGCGAGCACGTCGATCCTTTTTCCCGCTCCCTCCTTGCCAACGATCTGGCCGCCCAGGAGGCGTCCGCTCCCCTTTTCAGCCAGGATTTTCACTGTGATCTGGCCCGTGCCGGGGTAGTAGCGGGCTCGAGTATGGCCTGCAATTTTGGCATGGACGTAAGAAAGTCCCAGCTGCTGCAGCTCCTTTTCCTGGAAGATTCGGGCATCGATGCCCTGCTTCCGGAAGGCTTCGGGGGAGCGGACCACCAAGGATTGGGCATCATCGACAACCCTGCCGATGTAGTAGGGCATTGCTCAGGCGGAATAAGAGGTGTGGGGGCTCTGTTCCAAGGCGATGATTTCCAGCTCCGGACGCTGCCGGCCAGCCTGGGAGGCTGCGCTCATTCCGGCGGCATTTCCGCCGATTACGATTAAACGTTCTTTAGGCATGGTTCATTATCTCCTTGATGCGCTTTGGTTTCAGAAAAAGACCTTTAAGTTAACCTGGCAATCTCCGGGACAGAGGGCTAAGTAATATTTTTGGTCACAATTCTATCTGGACGGCTGAAAGGATATGCGGAAGCCCTTGCAGAGCGATCAAGACTTCCTGGGAAACCGGCCCATCCACGTGGACCAGAGAGATGGCCGTCCCGCCGATCTGGTCCCGGCTCAAATGCATCTGGCCGATATTGATGCCATGGGAAGCCAGAGTACTACCCACGTTTCCGATCACGCCGCGTTTATCCTGGTTGTGGAAGAAGAGGATATTCCCGGCGGGGACCGCTTCGGTGACGAATTCGTTGATGCGCACGATCCGCGGCTCGTTTTTGCCGAAGAGAGTGCCCGCTACTGTGTTTTGAGCGCTTTCGGTCTGAACCTTAACGGTCAGCAGGGTGGCATAATCCTCGGAGGCACGGCTTTTCGATTCCACGATTTTGATCCCCCGTTCCCTCGCCAGAATAGGGGCATTGACGTAATTCACCTTTTCTTCGAGGATGGGATCGAGGAGGCCTTTCAGGAGGGACATGGCAATCATGGAAGTATCCATATCCACAACGCCGCCGCTGTAAGAAAGATGGACTTCCTGGATGCTTCCGGGGGTAATCTGCGCCTGGAACTTGCCCATCTTCTCGGCGAGGAGAAGGTAGGGGTTGAGGAGGGCGAGAATCTCCGCGCTCACGGACGGAAGGTTAACGGCATGGCGAGCCGTTCCTTGGAGGAGATATTCCACCAATTGCTCGGCAATGGCTACGGAAACTTTGACCTGGGCCTGGGTAGTGGAAGCCCCCAGGTGAGGGGTGCAGATGACCTGCTCCAATTCCAGGAGCGGATTCTTGCCCGGAGGTTCCTTTTCGAAAACATCAAGGGCAGCCCCGGCGACTTGGCCGCTGACGATGGCCTCATGGAGAGCCACTTCATCAATAATACCTCCGCGGGCGCAGTTAATGATGCGGACGCCTTTTTTCATCTTGGCGAAGGCGGAGGCGTTTAATAAATTTTTCGTACTGGAGGTCAGCGGGGTATGCATGGTGATAAAATCGGAACGGGCGAAGAGGTCATCCAGTGAAAGCAATTCTACATTCTTTTTAGCCGCGACTTCCGAAGGAAGATAGGGATCGTAACCGATAACTTTCATGCCCAAGGATTCGGCGTGTTGAGCTACAACCGCGCCGATGTTGCCGAGGCCGATGATGCCCAAGGTACGATCCCCAATTTCGGTACCCATAAAACGGTTCTTCTCCCATTGGCCGGCCTTGATGGAGGCCGTCGCCTGGGGAATGTGCCTGGCCAAGGCGAGGATCAGGGAAAGGGTGTGTTCCGCCGCCGAGAGGGTGTTCCCGCCGGGGGTGTTCATGACGACCACGCCTTTTTTGGAGGCAGACGGCAGGTCTATGTTATCCACCCCTGATCCGGCCCGCCCAATTACCCGGAGGTTATCCGCGACGGCAATAACCTCGGGAGTAACTTTGGTGGCGCTGCGGACGATCAGGCCATGGTAGTTTTTGATGATGGTTTTGAGCTCATCGGCAGGGACTTTGGCCCTTACGTCGGCTTCGATCCCCGGCGCCTTTTCTAAGATAGCTTTCCCTTCCGGCGCAAGGTTATCGCTTACCAGCACCTTGAGGGTTGGGTTCATTTTCATCTCCTTTCGCAGACTAGATTTTTACCCAGTTAATTTACCCCGATTTTTGTTTTTGGTTCAAGATAAATTTCATGGATTATTGTTGGGGCGCATAAAAGGATCCCGGAACCCTAAGAGATTAACTTCTTCCAGACCTTTACTCTGAACGAAAACCTTAAAAAGAGTTCCCATGCCCCCGGGAACCAGGAAACTTTTCATGGCCAGCTTATTTTTTAAGAATTCCGGGCTGGAAGGGTGAAGGGAGCTTTTTTCCCCTTTCTTCAGATTATCCAACAAACCCAAGGCAGCCAAAAATTTGTATTGCTCTGTGCAACCCACGGGGCGCAGCCCGAAGATTTCTCCTCTTCTTCTCAAAGCACTGAAGTTTACATGCGTGGTAATGTCTTGGTAGCCAAGGCGTTCGTAAGGGTTGGTAGAAGTTGTATGACGGAAATAACAAAGCAAGGTCCCTTGCCGGCGGGCAGGGTGATATAACTCTTCTGCCTCATACCCGTAATCGATGGTCATAATGAATCCACGCTGAAGAGTTTGACTTACGCCCTCAATCCATTCTAAAGCCTTCAAATTGGCCTCGGCGCGTTGTCCTTCTTCTAAAGGGCAGGCGTAAGAGCGAAAATACTCTTGGAGGAGGGGGGTAGAGGGAGAGCCCATCGTTTCTTGGAAAGTTTTGCCGTCGTGAGTAACAAAGATTTCCTGAAGATCCTCTTGGCCTTGGTAAACGATGTGCACGGGGAAAGAATCAACCAGTTCATTGGAAAGCAAACAGCCGGTAAATGGTTTTTCACCCCGGAGGAGAACATGAGGGGGAATCCAAGTTACTTTCCCGGCAGTTAAAAATTTAGCCAGCAAATTTTTCTGTTCTTTTACGAAAGACGGACTTTGCTCCGCCAAGCGATAGAGTAGGTTTTTAAAGAAATCCGGCAAATGGCTTTGGCAATATTTTAGAATATCCGAACAAAGCAATCCTTTTCCTGCACCCATCTCGGTGACGATGAAAGGGGAAGGACGATCCAGGAGCTCCCACATCTGACGGAGCTGACGGGCGATGAGGTGGCCAAAGATGGGGTGGACATTGGGGCTGGTATAGTAGTCTCCTTCCGGCCCGATCTTCTGGCGGGGAGAATGATAATATCCATGTTGGGGATGATAAAGGACCAGGTCCATGAACTCTACAAAAGGAATCTTTCCCCGGTGACGAATGCGATCCAAAATGACCTTGACTAATTCTTTATTTTCTGGCCCCGCCATGTGTGCTATTATAAACTATTCTTGAAGTTTGTACCGGGAGAATTGAAAGGATTCAAGGGGCCAGGGGGCGAAGGAAATAATAAATACGACAAGGAAAAACTCTGGGATCCTTGAACCCATGAATCCTTGAACCCTCTTAGTATTCGGGGGGAGCGGTGAGAAGAAAAGAATTTGCGGTCAAAGATCAGGAATTGCTCGCCGAGGTCCTGAAAAACGCCGAAGTCGGGTACTTGGCCTTCAACGGAGCCGATGGATGGCCGAGGATTACCCCATTGAATTTTGTCTTCGATGGACGGATTCTATGGCATGGGGCGGTGGCCGGAGAACGTTACGAATGTTTACAGCAAGACCCCCGGGCCACCTTTGCGGTGGTATCCGTGCAACGCTATATCCCCTCCCATTTTGCTTCGGAAGAGAATGCCGCCGCCGCCACGACTGCCTTTAAATCTGTGCAGGTGCGCGGGAAGTGCAGGGCGATCGATGACCCCGAAGAGAAATGCGCCGTTCTCAACCAGCTTATGCAGAAATATCAACCGGAAGGGCGGTACAAGAAAATATCTCCCGGGGATCCGCTCTATCTAAAGGTTCTTCCGGCTACGGGGGTCTACGCCCTTATGGTGGAGGAGATCATAGGAAAGTTCAAATTGGTCCAAAACAAATCAGAAGCGGATCGGAGAAAAATAGTGGCCCAACTGCAGGAAAGAGGGGCACCGGCAGATTTAATCATCTCGGAGGAGATCTTAAAGACCCTCAAGGGAAACGAAGACCAACCCAAATCTTAAACTTTCTTGGCGAGTTTTTTCAAGGAGGCGGATATGCCATCAAACCAAGAGAAAAGACCAGAGGATAATTTTAGGGAAAAGCTCAGCTCTTTCTTCGGTTCTCACGACCCCGCCCGGAAAAAGGAAGCTTTACCCCCCAAGGCCCATTTCAGCATCTGGTATTTCCTGATCGTTTTTTCCCTGCTGACCCTTTTACAGCATTACTTTCTTTCCCCCAAAGTGGAGAGTATTTCCTATAGCAAGTTTAAACAAAGCCTGGCTGAAGGGCAGGTTAGTAAAGTGATCATTGGCCCGGAGAGTATCAACGGAACGCTTAAGGGAGGAGAAGAAGAAAAGCACCAGGATTTCGTCACCGTTCGTGTCGAGGATCCCAACCTGGTCAAAGAGCTGGATGAACGTAAGGTAAATTATTCCGGCCTCTACCAGAGCAAATTCCTAAATAATCTTTTCTCCTGGATCATCCCCCTGGGCATTTTTTTCGTGATCTGGAGGTACGCCATGAAAAGGATGGGCCCGGGCATGGGGGTAATGTCTTTCAGCAAAAGCAAAGCCAAGGTCTTTGCCGAAGATGGGACCAAAATCACATTTACCGACGTAGCCGGAATCGATGAAGCCAAAGAAGAGCTCCAGGAGATCGTGGAGTTTTTAAGGAACCCGGAAAAATTTCAAAGATTGGGCGGAAGAATTCCCAAGGGTGTACTTTTGGTGGGAGCGCCGGGAACCGGTAAAACCCTCCTGGCCAAAGCCGTGGCCGGAGAGGCCAAAGTTCCTTTTTTCAGTATCAGCGGCTCGGAATTCGTTGAGATGTTCGTAGGGGTGGGAGCAGCCCGAGTCCGCGATCTTTTTTCCCAGGCCACCAGCCAGGCTCCCTGCATCATCTTTATCGATGAACTGGATGCCCTGGGTAAAGCCCGGGGGATGAACGTCATGGGAGGACATGACGAACGGGAACAAACCCTGAATCAGCTTCTCGTGGAGATGGATGGGTTTGAATCCAACAAAGGGGTCATCATCATGGCCGCCACCAACCGCCCGGAGATTCTGGATCCGGCCCTTTTACGGCCGGGGCGGTTTGATCGGCAAGTCCTGGTGGACCGGCCGGACATTAATGGTCGGGAGGCCATTCTGAAAATCCATTCTAAAAATGTCCTGCTCTCCCCGCAAGTGGACCTCCGTAAAATTGCCGCCCGCACCCCGGGTTTTGTGGGAGCGGATTTAGCCAACCTGGTCAACGAAGCGGCCCTGCTGGCCGCCAGGAAGAACAAAGAGGAAGTAGAGGCGGCCGAGTTCGACGAGGCCATTGACCGCGTGATCGCGGGACTGGAAAAAAGAAAGCGGGTGATGAGCCCCAAAGAAAAAGAGATCATCGCCTACCACGAATCCGGACATGCCATCGTCGCCGAATCCTTGGAACATGCCGAACCGGTCCATAAGATCTCCATCATCCCCCGGGGGATCGCGGCCCTGGGATATACGCAGCAACAGCCTACCGAAGACCGTTATTTGCTGACTCGTTCGGAGTTACTGGACCGGCTGGCCGTCCTTTTAGGAGGGCGGATAGCTGAGGATTTGGTCTTCGGAGAGATTTCCACCGGCGCCCAAAATGACTTGCAGCGGGCTACGGACATCGCTCGCTCCATGGTTACGGAATACGGCATGAGCGAGCGCCTGGGCCTGGTGACCTACGAGCGCGAGCGCCGGCCGATGTTCCTTCCAGAAAGCTTTTCAGGCAGCAAAACGTACAGCGAAGAGAAAGCGGCTCAAATTGATGAGGAGATTTCCCGGGTGGTGGAAGAGGTCCATCAGAGAGTGCGGCAGATTCTGTCAGAACGGCGCGATGTTTTGGAGAAATTGGCCCACCTGCTGCTGGAAAAAGAAGTTGTGCAGGGAGAAGAGCTCAGGAGGATGCTGAACAAATCCGAACCCGAGGCCCAAGCGAAGATCCATAATTCACCGAGTCAGCAGCCATCGTGAAATGCCCGCAGCCAACCGAACGCAATTGTTCGGGCTTCGGGCCAGAAGACCCAGGTAGGAAAAAGTTATGCGGGGGCGCATATAAAATTTGCGAATCATCCTGGCATAGGCCTTTTCCAGGTCCCCAACAGAAAGCGCTTCCGGCTTGAAAATGCAATTCAGAGCATTCATTCGGCTCCAATCTTCCGAAAACCCCGCTGAACGCTGGGCCTGCGAATAGATTTCTGTCCCTGGATAAGGGGTCAAGAAAGAGAGGTTCAGCTCATCGAACGGGCAGCGGAGGATTAAGGATAAAGTTTCACGCAGGGTGCATTCCGTCTCCTGGGGATAGCCAATCATAAAAAGACCCTTGGCCCGAATTCCGGCCTCTTTGGTCAGATGCACCGCTTGCTCGACTTGGTCGAGCGAAATGCCTTTGCGGATCCCGGCCAAGATTTCCGGGGAGCCGCTTTCAATCCCATAACTGATCATCCAGCACCCCGCCCTTTTCATGATTTTTAGCAATGCGGAATCTACGGAATCCACCCGGGCATCGCAATTCCAGCGAATCGGCAGCCCGGCCTTGGCCAGTTTTTCGCAAAAGCGAATCAAGCGGGGCCTGGAAGCGGCGAACTGATCGTCGGCAAAGATGAGGTGCTCAATCCTGTACTGATGGCGCAGATAAGAGATCAGGTTGAAGAGATAATCTTCGGAAAAATATCGATAACGGTTGCCGAAGACCGACCGGTCGCAGAAGGTACAAACCTGAGGACAGCCCCGGGAGGAGATGACGGAGGCTGCCGGACCTCGCTGGTAATTCAAAAATGGCGGGCGGTACTGTTGAGGAAAGGAGGGAAGGAGGTCATAAGCCGGGAAAGGGAGCCGATCCAAATTTTCGATGAACTTCCGGCGGGGATTTACATAAACCCTCCCTCCCTCTCTAAAAATGGCGCTCTCTACTCCTCGGAACCCCCCGTCTTCTTCCACAGCCTGGAGGAGATCCAGAAAGGCCATCTCTCCTTCGCCTACAACCCCGTAATCAAAAACCGCGTAACGGTGGAAAGTTTCTTCAGGGATGGCCGTAATATGAGGCCCCCCGACAAAAGTCAAAATCCGAGCGTTTACCTCTTTAATGGCCCGAGCGATCCTCGCGGCGTTATCTACGGATGCCGTGGTACAATTCAGCCCCACGTAATGCGGCTTTTCCCGCAGGATATTTTTCAAGGTCTGGGAGAACGTTAAGCCCAGTGAAGCGCTTTCGATGATCTTTACCGCATATCCTCGTTCCCGGAGAACAGCGGCCAGACTCAAAAGCCCAAAGGAGGGCAAGGTGCCGATGAAAGGACGAAGGTAATTTTTTTCTGGCGACCAGAAAGAATAGGGGGGGTTGACCAGTACAATCGTCTTCACTCCCCAAAGCCTAACAGGGTCCCAATCGGAAATCAAGGAAGATTGTATTTTTTTTCATTGGACTGGGTTCGTTTTTTTTGTATCTCGTTTTCCCCGCAATCCTTTTTCTCTATATCGCCTCGATGAGCACCGGCGATCCATTCTCAGGGCAGCGAGATCAACCAGCGGTCAGCGGAAACCACCAGAATTTTCTCGTCATCTCTGGTTAAAAGGCGAGAGATCCCCGGCTTATTCACCAGCTGGACAGCGGGGACCTGAAAAAGCTTTTTGATCTTCAATAAAGCAGGAGCAGGTTCGGTTTCCCCAAGCTTGCCTTCTACCAAAAGAAAAGGCCCCTTTCCCTTGCTGATTAAAAAATCCACTTCATTTTTCTGCCGGTCGCGGACAAAGTAAAGACCAAATTCCCCCAGGCCCCGCTCATTCCAAAAGGTAACCGCCTGGTATAAATGGAGAGCTACCATGTTCTCGAATCGAGCCCCTGCATCTGAAACCGCAGCCCAGTTATAGAGGTACAGCTTGGGTTCTTTATGGATGGCGCGGGTTAACTTTTTGCTCCAGGGAGGAATCAAAAAGGCCAGAAAGAAATTTTCAAAAATCCCGATCCAGTTCTTAATGGTTTCAAAAGAGACCTTGATGTCTTCACGGATCGAATTGATGGAAAAGAGATTGCCCACTTTGTCCGGAAGCAGCCTGGCGAGCATCTCCATTTGCCCTACCTGTCGCACTTGGGTGAGATCGCGAATTTCCTCACGGACCATTTGCCTGCTATAGGCATGAGTCCAACGACGATAAAAGGCTTCCGTCCCCCGAGTGAAGGGCTCGGGAAAACCGCTTAGCATTTCAAGCGCTTTCCAAGTAGACCAGGTGTCTTGCTGCTCTCCTGGAAGGTCGCTTGGATTTTTTAGAAAATCTTCCATGGGCATTTTTTTGCCCGCCAGTTCATTGATGGTAAGGGGGAAGAGATGATGGAGCAGATATCGCCCGGACAGGCTGTCCCCCCCTTTTTGATACAAATCCAGTCGTCCGCTGCCGGTAATTAAAAAACGGAATTCCTTGCGGGAGCGGTCATAAGCCCCTTTGAGAACATTTTTCCAGCGAGGATACTTGTGGATCTCATCAAAAACGATTAGGGGTTTAACACCCTTCTTGCGGTCGATTTCTTCAAAAAAGGAAGGTTTCTTGGTCAGAAGGATCTGGTCTTCCGGAATATCATAATTCCAATAACGCCCGGTCCCGACCTTGTCGAGAATCATTTCGGCCAGGGTTGTTTTGCCGCATTGCCGGGGGCCCGAAACGAAAAGCATTTGATCATATTGTTCCAGGTCAGAAAGAAGGAAGGGTTTAAGATTCCGGGGAATCGGCATATTTACAATTTTAAACTATACTATAAAATTGTCAATGACAAATTTAGAGTACTATCGAATAAAGTTTTTCCGAAAAGCTCCTTCTCCCCAATAGAAGCGGAAACACGACATTGCCATTGCCTGGCATCCAATAGACTTCGTTGACCGCCTTTTTCACGTCCGCGGGAATTTTGGCCCCCTGCCTACGCCGATGCGTCGGCAGGCAGGCGCGCCAGACCTTCACCGGCAGGCTCTCAGGCTTCATGCCCTTCTTTTGAGCATGCCGCGGCAGTACTCTATCTGTTCCAGGCCTTGGATCATTGTTTGACGTTTCCTGCCATCCTTTCGGAATTCAGCGGAGGCGAAGGGAATTTGGTTTCGAATTGACTTACCCAGATAATTTGTATTCCCCGGTTGAGTTTCGTCCGCAACCCTGGCCGAAAAAATTGTTTCAGAACCAACCTCCCCTCTTTCCCCTCCCCTTTTTGACTGGCTGCCCCTTTTTCCCGCGCTTCACATTTTCAATTTTTTTTCCAGATCCTGAACCAGCCTTTCGATCTCCTCTCGTTTCTCCGGGTCTAGCTTATTCTCAGATAGACGTTTCTTGAGAGCAAGCAATTGCTGCTGGTCACGATATTCCTCACAGGATAAAATCATCTATTGGGTCCTCACCGATTTCTGTAGTTCTTAGATTGGCCATTTCCGGGCCAAAAATGCCCTTCTAAGGCTTCTTTTGATAGGTGCTCGCGGACGAGGAAATCCGTGATGTGCTGCTGAAAGGTCAGCTCGGGGGCTTTCTTGCGCGGCATGGTCAGTCCTTTCGGGGGTTGACCCGATATTCCGGCTGTGACTCGCGCAGAAGCGATGTTTCCCGGCGCGTGGCCGCTTTGAGAATCGTGCGCACCCGGGCGCGCAGCGCATCCAGCATCGCCAGTTTCTCCGCCACGGGCCGACCAGCCAGCTTCCGCCGCATCTCCCGCTTGCTTTCTATAATCCGTTGCAGGTCGAAGCTCATGGCATAGTCCGAAGAAAGGTACGCTCGAACTCCCGCCACCGGTCAACAAGGCCGTGCCGCGCCAAAATGGCTTGGAAACGCTCAGCCTTCAGCACGCCAGCCTCGACGAACTGAAGCAGACGGGCCTTGTCCTTGGCACGGCCGGTTTGCAAGGCCACTGCCGCGAGGTGTTCCGCCGCAAAGACCCGCGCGGGAGTGCCGTCCACATCCACGGTGACGGCATCGGCCAGCGCCTCTTCCACCAGCGGGCTCGTTGGCGGCAGAAATTGAACGGGCCATCCGGCAAGGACGATATATTCGCCCTCGACCACCCCGCCATGGGCTGTGAGATAGTCGTGGATGGGGCGCAGGTCGAGCAGAACCTGACCAGTCTTCTGTGGGACCGCTACAAATATATCCACATCCAGCGTGGCAACCGGCTCAAGGTAGAACGTCGCACCCACCGCGCCGCCGATAGCGTAGCGTTTCACGATCCCGTCACCTTCCATCCGATTGATAAGGCTAATGATCTGGTCAATGCTCACGTCGATCTTCTTTCCGGCGGAAGAGAGTGGACTGGCCGCCACAGGGTCTCGGTGTTGGTACAATCGGTCAGACGTATCTTTCCGTCAGGAGCGAGTATTTTCAACTGTCCGATTTTTTCGGGCGCTTCGCCATACATCTTTCTATTTCCCTTGAAATATCGCCGACAGATTTACTCTTAAAAAGCTTTCTCTTAATCTCGGTATATTCACCGTAACCGGATTCATACTGCAATAAGAATCTCGTTGCATTGACCAATCCCAAATTTCTTACCAGGGCATTCCATCCGGCATCTCTCAGGGCATAGCCGCTCAGGGGTTTTTGGTGGTTCCTAAGTATTTTTGAACACCTCCTTCAAAACAAATTCCAGCGGCTCATGATGTTCGTTTTGTCCGGTACGGGGCCTGAGCTTCAGCAACGTGCATTCTGGTCTGGCTTGCAGCCGGTTCAAAAATGACGCGCATCCGTGCATGCAGGGCCTCGGCAACACGGCGCAACATGCTCAGAGAATGGCCTTCGTAGCCGGGAGATTCCAGCCGGCTGATCTGCTGCTGCGACGTCTTGAGGAGCTTTGCAAGGTCCTTTTGCGAAAGCCCGGCCTGTCGGCGAAGCGCGGCAATTTGCAGCGCCACGTCCCATGCCTCGCCGGCATGCTCAAAGCGGGCGGCGAAGACAGGATCCTGCAACTGCGCTTCGAGATACCGGTCGAAATTGGTTTTTTTCATCGGTCTGTCCTTCTCTGCCAACGGGAGATATTCCGTGCTCTGATTCATGATTCATAAAATTATACACTAAAATTCATATTTTGTCTACATCATAATTGATGTACATCCCTTGAAGGGCAGGAAGAGCAACCCACCCGCGCCACGTCCGCACGAAGACCCACCACATCTTTTAGGCGATCAAGAGACCAGACGTCAGGCAATTCAGCAAGGGATCTGTCCTGGTCGAGCTTCATTTCTCCAACCCCTCCAGGATCCCCGTATCCAGCAGCCGCGCCCCATGCAGCACCCGCAAGATGATCACCCTGGAGCCGACAATCTTGAAGATGGTCCGATAATTACCGTGCAGCAGATGGCGATAGGCGGTGCCGAGCAGCTCGTTTTCCGTCACCAGCGGACTGCGTTCGGGAAAGCGTTCCAGTGTGCGGATCTGTTCTTCCAGTCGCAGGACAAAGGCGGTTGCTGCATCGGGTTTGTCCTGGGCGATGTACTCCCAGATTTCGGCCACATCCGCTTCGGCTGCCTCGGTGATGTCAACCCTGAATTTTTTTGCCACGCTTGAACTCTTTCAGAAAGTCGCGGGCAGGACGAGTCCGGCCGCTTTCCGCCTCTCGTTCAGCCGGGGCGAGGAGTTTTGCGAAATTCCCTGCCTGCAGGTATTTTTCATAGACGCGCACATCCAGCAGCACGGAATCGGCCCGGCCGTTGACCGTTAGAATGACCGGTCGCCCCGTCGCATGGAGATGGTCAAGAATATCGCGGGTGTTACGCTTTAGATCGGTAACAGAGCGGATATCTTCCGAAGGGCTTATACGCGACATAACGTACCTCCAGAAACATATTATTTAGCACTAAATATAGCATTACATTAGATGCTTGGCAAGTGCAACTTGTAGAAGACGTGTTGTCGAGATATATTCAATAAACAGCCTGCGGAAGTCACTGTGCCAACCCTTCCAACATCTTTTCCGCATCCTTATTGCCTCCCGGTGGGCCTACTCGCTCAGGCGCGATAAATAGTTTCATGGCAACTGTTCGTAAGCCTTCTTAACAACTTCAAAGCCGTATTTCCTTTCAAGTTGGCGTACAGTAAAGTGGCCTTCACTGATATCTTGAAAATGATCAATGAACATTGTGTTTATAAGCGCACCCCCAAAAGCACCAATGACCGGGACGGATTGGGCAGCCGCTTTTTCAGAAACCGGTATGCTGAATCGTGCGGCGATCTTTGTTATGAGTCGAACGATTGCAGGGGCGCCTTCTTCAGCAATCCCTTTCTCGACAATGTATTGTGCTGCTTCCGATATGGAGCGAGCAAGAGAAGCCCGAACGATGTAGTAACCAATTTCTGCAGAATTGTCAGAAGCAGACGAACCCCCAAGAGCGAAGACCTGGAGGCACGCAATTCTGGCCTCAATCTTAGATATTTCTTCGCCGTGTGATCGAGCAATATCCGCTATAGATCTGAGCATAATGGTAGCTGAGACCGGAAGTTCGATAGCTAAAGCAGGCAAACCAAAAGCACCCCCTACTGCGCCAGACAATGCCACGAGGCCTTTATGAAGCTTTGGGGAAGATTTGTTACTTTTTTTATTATCCATAGTTCCAACGGCAACGTTTAGAGCACTCATAAGTGCTTTGTTGGTAGCTTTTTGAATTGACGTCCGCCATCCCGCTGGTAACAGCCCAAATCCTTTTTCGATGGGAGTTCCGATAGCGTCTGTGATCTTTGCGGCGAGACCAGGATTTTCGAGTAGAAACTTCGCATTTGCTAATTGTTCTCTTTCTTCTGATGAAAGGGGCATCACATTCTCCCTTATTCAGCGAGGGGTCAGTCCGTGAAATAAGGGATTTTCCTGTTTCATGGGCTGACCCCTTTTACCTATGGAGCGTCTCGCGCAGATTCTCCAGGAAGTATTCCCGGCGCTTTTCGTCGTTCGGGAATGTCATACCCAGGCATTCTATCGGGCCCTGCGGCTTGGCGACGGGCTGGTTGTCGAAAAAAGATTGTTGGTCACTCATCGGGGAAACTCTATTCAACTCCGTGCCGGGCGATTCAGGCCGGTTTTGACAGCTCTTACGCGCGGAGCGCGAAACATGCGCGCGATTCCCCGGGGTTACTGCTTTCGCATGTAAGAAGCACCTTTCGATTGGCCCTCCTGGATATGCCTGCCGGCATAGATTTTATGCGCCAGACGCATAAACGGGCGCATATATTGGCGTGCGCGCTCATATCGCCGCTCATAAAATACGAGCGGCGCGTATAGTTGCACATGGCTCTACACACGGACTCTACGCACATGTGCGTAGAGCGCAACACACATGTTTGTAGACTACGCATTTCGGGTGTGGGCAGCATGACGCATTTTCCCGGTTTGTTTGATTTTGCCCTCTTTTTCTAAGCGTTTAAGCAGGAAGACTCGAAAAAATTCTTTTCAGCTCGTCTTTAAATTACTTCCAGTGCCTCCACTCGGAACTCCCGGCCGGAAATAAGGTGGCAATCCTTGCTGTCACAGGAAGGGCATTGGGTATTCCAGGTGGATTTATCCAGGGGAAAGATGAAGGAACACGGGTTGCATTGCAGCCGGGCAGGGGTTCGGGATATACGCAGCTTAGCTCCCTCGGCGATTGTCCCTTTACTCACGAAGTCGAAGTAACGCTGGATCCATTCGTCATCAAAGTCGCTGATCTCTCCGATATGCAAATGAATCTCACTGATCTTTTGCGCCTGGTGGCGAGTACCATAGTCGAGGGCAATTTCCAGGATACTTTGGGTTACGGAAAGTTCATGCATTTTTTCAGGACGCAGATCACCAGGCATCAAAAGCATTAAAAAGAAAGAAAGGCCCAAACCCATTTAAACAAGAAAGCCTTTGAAAATCAAGTAAAAAGGGGGAAAGGGAGGGATAAAACCGAAAGAGTAAGTTAAAAACTGGCGTGATTGGGCAATCCGTATTATAATAATAGAAAGAAAAGTATTTTGGAGGGTTGGAAGAATTATGGAGAAGAATTTCGATAACAAAGATTTGGACATCAAAGAGATCCAAAAAGATTTAAGCGATTATCTAGCGAAAAAATATGGCCGGAGGGTTCAGTTTGCCGGGCTGGGTCCCCTCGCCGAGGCAGCCGGGGAGAAGGTGGAAGAAGGGGAGCAAGAGAAACGTTCTGAACCCCTGGTCATTCACTTCGACATGAAACCTGAAGAATTAAAATCTTATTTGGATGAATATTTGGTCAAGCAAGATGAAGCCAAAGAGGTTTTGGCGACGAAGGTCTGCACCCATTTCAACCGGATCAAAATGTTTGAGTCCAAGAATAAAAATAGGCGCTATGAAGGGATCGGAGAGATCAAGAATAACATCATCATGATCGGCCCCACGGGCGTCGGCAAGACTTTCCTGGTGAAACTCATTGCCGGAAAGATCGGAGTGCCCTTTGTCAAAGGAGACGCTACCAAGTTTAGTGAGACAGGTTATGTGGGTGGGGATGTGGAAGATCTGGTCCGGGATCTGGTCTACGAAGCCAAAGGAGATATTGAACTGGCCCAGTACGGGATCATCTATCTGGATGAAGTGGACAAAATCGCGGCCTCGCCCAACCTGATCGGCCCGGATGTATCCCGTTCCGGTGTGCAACGGGCTTTGCTCAAACCCATGGAAGAGACTGAAGTGGAACTGAAGGTTCCCCATGACCCCGTTGCGCAGATGGAAGCAATTATGGAATTCCAGAAAACGGGGAAAAGGGAAAAGAAGAAGATCAATACCAAGCATATCCTCTTCATCATGAGCGGGGCATTCAATGGTCTGGAGGAAATCATTAAAAAACGCTTAAACCGGCAGGGTATGGGATTTGGAGCCGAGATCAAATCCAAAGACGAAAGAGCCGAGAACTTGCAGCAGATAAAAGCTGAGGATTTGATTCAATACGGGTTTGAATCAGAATTCATCGGCAGGTTACCGGTGGTAACGGTTTTTGAACATTTGGAAGTCGAGGACCTTTATAACATCCTGCGGAATCCCAAAAGCCCGATCATCATCGGCAAGAAGCGGGACTTCAAGGCCTACGGGATCGATCTGCAGTTTGAAGACGAAGCGCTCCACCGGATTGCCGAGAATGCTTTCCAAGAACGGACCGGCGCCCGGGGTTTGGTTAGCGCCGTGGAACGAGTGCTCTTAAAATTCGAACATACTCTTCCTTCGACGGCTATTCGCCATCTGGTTGTCACCCGGGCCATGGTGGATAACCCGGTAGGGGAGCTGCACCAGCTTCTGCAAAACCCCGAAAACCCGGAGCGAGAAGCCCTCTTCCACAGATTACAGGAAGAAGAAGAGAAGGGGTTGGAAAAATCCATCCGCAAAAAGGAGGCGGAATTCGCGTCCCGCTATGGGGTTGCTTTTTCAGACCGGAGAATTCACCTGATTACGAAACGGACGGTGGAAGGGCGGACGGACGTAGATTCTGCGGTGGAAGAAGTATTGGTGATCCATCGGGCGGCCCTGGATTTTGAACGGACGTTTTCCAGCCGCAATGAAGTGCAGCTCCATTTCACCGCCGAGGCGATCGAACGCCTGGTGGAAAGAATATGGGAAGAAGGGTTTGAACCCGGTGCTTTTTTGAAGCAGTCTTTTCAGAACTATGAGCACGGGTTAAAACTTATCAAAGAGAAGACCGGAAAGCAGGAGTTTTTCATTCCGCCGGAAGGAATGGAGAATCCGGAAAATTACCTGAACCGATTGATTCAAGAGACTTACAAAGGCGAGTGAGGCAATGGCCAAGAGGGATTATTACGAGGTATTGGGCGTCAAAAAAAGCGCCCATGAAGACGAAATCAAAAAGGCTTACCGCAAGCTGGCCATGAAGCATCATCCCGATCGCAATCCCGGGAACAAACAGGCGGAGGAGCGCTTCAAGGAGATCAACGAGGCTTACGCCGTCTTGAGCGATAAAGGAAAGCGTCAGCAATATGACCAGTTTGGGCCTTCCGGATTCAGCCAGCGTTTCTCCCAGGAGGATATTTTTCGGGGGTTCGACATCAGCGATCTTTTCAAAGATTTGGGTTTTTCCACCACCAATGATGTATTCAGCCGCATGTTCGGAGGAGCCGGGAGGGGAGCCAAAGTCCATTACGGGGGATTTGAGGATCTCTTCGGTCAAAAAGGGAGGCAGGGTGCTGGTTTTGAGGACATGTTTTCGGGGGGTGAATACCAGACCAGAGGCGCGGCACCCCTGAAAGGGCAGGACGTTCATTCCGAATTGAACCTCACTTTCCAGGAGGTTGCATCCGGCGGAGAGAAGAAAGTAAAGTTTCAGAAAGGAGGGAAAGTAGAAGAAGTAACGGTCAAAATCCCTCCGGGAATCGAGAGTGGGAAAAAGCTACGCCTGGCGGGGAAAGGAATGGAAGGGAGGCGAGGGGTACCTCCAGGTGACTTATACCTCAAAGTGAACGTTGCCGAGCACCCTTTTTTCAAGAGAGAAGGAAGTGACCTTACTCTGGATAAGGAGATCAAAATTTCCGAGGCTCTCCTGGGTACGACGATTGAAGTTCCCACGCTTGACGGTTCCAAACACATAAAAGTCCCACCCGGAACCCAAAGCCATAGCCGGATCCGTTTGAAAGGATTTGGATTACCTCATTTCCAAGGAGGGGGCCGGGGGGATGAGTTTGTGCGTATTCTAATCAAACATCCTAAAAGTCTTACCGAAAAACAGAAGAAACTCGCCGAAGAGATGAAAAAGGAAGGACTATGAAATCCCTCTTTCATTACCCCCCATCCAGGCTCCGCTAATCAAAGTAAATTCATAACCCTATTGAAAAGCGAAGGAGGGCAAGAACCCCTTCCTTTGCCACTTTCTATATTCATTTGTAAATTTAAAAAGATTGACAAATTTAACTCCCTCCTTATATCTTCGGAAAAGAAGGAAAGAGCGAGGACGAAAAGAGCCAGTAAAAAGCGGCGATCACTAAGGCGTGAGTGATTTGGCCCTCGCGGATAAGCCGGGGAATTTCCGCCAAGGGTACGGTCTTCACTTCGATATCTTCGGTGGAATCCTGCTGGGGGAGATTGTGGAAGGTCACATTCCTGATCAGATAGGTATAGCAACGGTTGGTATGAATGGCTGGGTTAGGGTGGACGATGCCCAAAAGGATTGGCTCTTCGCCCCCATAGCCGGTCTCTTCCAGAAGCTCAAGACTGGCCGCCTGTGAGGGCGTATCCCCCCCGTCAAGCATCCCTCCCGGAATTTCCAGGCAGAAATCTTTGGTCCCGAAGCGAAATTGTTTGACCAGGATCACTTGCTCATCAGAAGTAAGGGGGATGACATTCACCCAATCCGGAGAATCCAGAAGGTAAAAGTCATGTTCCCGGTCCGTGCGAGGAGAAAGGCAGTGTTCCATTTTCAGGGTAAAGATGCGGCAGGAATGCAGGATCTTGGAACGAAGAAACTTCTAGGGTCGAGGCACGTTTCCTTCCCTTTATGAGGTCTTTACCACTCTGGCTAAGACTTCTGTCAGATAATGAACTTCCACAGCCATGCTATTTCGGTTCGCGCCATGGCGGAGCTGCAAATAGCAACCCGGACAGGAAGTGACCAAGACCTGGGCCTTACTCCTCTGCAGGTTGTCCATTTTTCGCTGCAAAATTTTCATGGACAGATCATAGTTGGCCAGATTCAATCCTGCTCCTCCGCCGCAACACCAGTCGGCCTCGGGCATCTCCACGAACTGTAGTCCCGGTACTTTCTTCAGCAGGTCACGCGGTTGGGACTTTATTTGCTGAAAACGGTTCAGGTGGCAAGGGTCGTGGAAGGTAACTTTCAGGGTTTGATGGTTCTGCGGGAAGGAAAGGGTTTGGGTGGCAAGGAACTCACTTATATCCAGTACGCGGCTGCTGAATTTCTGGGCCTGTTCGGCGGAACCGGGCTCCCGGGCCAGAAGAACGGGATATTTTTTCAGAAAGGACGAACAACTGGCACATTCGGTGACCACCGCCTCGATATCGAGATCCTGGAAAACCCTCAAATTTTTCCGGGCCATGATCCTTGCGCCTTCGAGATCCCCGTGACCGTAGGCCGGCAATCCGCAACATCCATGTTCAGGCCAAAAGACCTGGTTGCCACTTTTTAGGAGCAGGCTCAGGGTCGCTAAGCCGATATCAGGCAAAGCGAAATTGAAAGCACAGCCGCCGAAATAGGCGATCTTTTTTCCCTGGTCCTTTTGTTCTCCCATAAGCGCCGGCCATCGCTCCCGCAGGGTTTGATCCGGCAAAGGGGGTAAGAAGTCCATAGCCCGCAGGAGATGCCGGTTCAACCAGGGAAGGAAGCTCAGAGCCCGAATCAGCCTGGCTCCGCTCTGCAATAGAAAAGCTTTCTTGAGGGCCGCGGATAACTTCCGTGGATCCGGCAATAAACGGCGAAAAAGATACCGCTGCAGCCATGGCTCCCCGAACTCGCGGTAGTAATCCGACCGCATGGAGATCACTATTTCATCGGTCTCCACTGCCGGAAAACAGGCTTCCACGCAGGCCCGACAGCTCAGGCATTGAAACAGGGAGTCCCGCGTTTCGGGGCTCCAGGTAAAATTTTTGTCTAGCAGGGCTCGGGCCAGAGAGTTTCGGCCACGCGGAGCCTTGGTCTCCACCCCCGTAGCCTGATAGACCGGACAGGCGGCCAGGCAGAAGCCGCAGCGGTTACACTTTACGACTTCATCTTTTGGGGCCGTTATCATAAGTCTCCATAAAATCGGCCGGGATTTAAAAGGTGCATGGGGTCCAGGGCAGTTTTGATGGCTTTCATGTAAGGGAAGGATGGCCCTGGCCGTCCCCATACAGAGATGTTCTTTTTAAGCATCGATGGAGCGGATTCAATCACCAAATTCCCTCCCGCCGCTTCCGCTTCTTTTCTGAGATCGGCAAGGATTCCCGCAATGGTAGCAACTGCTGGCGGCCCGGTTTCTTCCGACTCCAGAAAAAGATTGATAATGCCGGTTCCGAGGTGGCCGAGGAGAGCCGCCTCAACAGCGTTTTGCACTGATAGAGATTCAGCCTTATGAAAGAAAGCCCCACCTTGGGAGAGGGAAGTAGAAACTTTACAGGAAACAGCCAAAGGGGAACGGTCCAAAAGGAGCGGATGCATCCCTTGGAGGACTTTCCAAATTGCTGCCGCCGGCAAATCCTGGAAAATTTGAAAATCGGACAAACCCTCCTCTTCCCGCAGGAAGCGAATTCTTTGGGTTTGCGCTTCTACAGCTTCGCCGGACCCTTCTATTCCGATAAAAAGCAGGACCCCTGGCGGAAAAGCGGATGTTATGGATGGGGGGAGGAGCGCTGCGGCTTTCCTGTTGAAAAGCATTAAGGAGGAAGGAAGAAGGTCAGAGTGGATGATCTTAAATGCCATGGTCTGGGCCTGCGAAGCATCCCGGCAGGGGAGGATGAGAATAACTTCCCGCTCGGGAGCGGGCAATAAGCGCAGGGTCGCTTCGGCGATAATCCCCAGCGTCCCGCAAGAGCCAATATAAAGTTTGGTCATATCGTAACCAGAGACGTTCTTTACTGTCTTGCCACCGGCCTTGACGATTTCTCCTCCCGCCAAGACTAATTTTACGCCCAGGGTTAGGTCCCGGGCGCTTCCATAAAAAAGCCTTTTCGGGCCGCTGGAATTGGTGGAGAGAATCCCCCCGATGGTGGCATCGGCAAAGGGTGGGTCCAGAGGAATAAGGCAATGGTGTCGGGCCAGATTTTCCTGGATGGTTTGAAGCTTTACGCCTGCTTCCAGGGTGATCGTAAGGTTTTCTAAATCGATCTCCAGGATGCGGTCCATATGGGATAGATTGAGTACAGCATCAAGCCGCGACGGAGAGTTCCCGCAATCGATCTTCGTGCCCCCTCCCATGGGAACGATGGAGGAGTTTTTCAGGGCGGCGAGGCGCAGGATCTCGGCGGCCTCTGGCACGCTTCCCGGAAAAGCCACTACGGGGGGGATGATTCCTTCCACGGAGTATTTTTCAGCCGCGGCACTCGCTCCCCGGCAATTTTCTTCGCCGACAATGATAGCGATGCCGGAAAGGAGATCACCACCCGGCGATAGATCCCGTTGGGATGGGATCGTTGGGGGGGAAGCTTCCACGGGTGGAAAAATTTTCCCCGGGTTGCAAAGACCGGAGGGATCAAGCGCTTCTTTGACTTTGCGCATAAAGGAGATGTCGGCGGGAGAAAAGATTAAACTCATGGATTCAATCTTTTCCAGACCAATCCCGTGCTCTCCGCTGATGGTTCCTCCCGCAAGGGCGCAGGCCTCGAGAATTTCTTTGCCCGCCTCAATGACCCGCGTCCGTTCGTTTTCATCCCGGTCATCAAAGAGGATCAAAGGATGGAGATTTCCATCTCCGGCATGGAAGACATTCCCAATGGTCAGAGCGTGCTTTTGGGCGATCTCTCCCACCCGCCGCAGGACGCGTGGAAGTTGGGTGCGCGGGACCGTTCCGTCAGCGCATAAGTAACTGGTTTTAACCCGAGCTACGGCTCCGAAAGCCCCCCGGCGGCCCTTCCAGAGTATATCCCTTTCACTGGCGTTTTTGGCCAGACGAACCTCCCGCACATGATTCTCCTGGCAGATTTGGCGAATGCGGTCTGCCTGACGCTCCATCCCTTCCCGGATTCCGTCAAGCTCGATGATCAGAACCCCCTCGGCATCCAGGGGATATCCGGCGTGCACAGAAGCTTCCACGGCTTCCAGCACAACTTGGTCAATCATTTCCAGTGCCGCGGGGATTATGCCGGCGGCGATAATCGCGGAAACGGTTTTACTGGCGTCTTCAATTTTGTCGAAGATCGCCAGGATGGTTTGTACCGCCTGAGGCTGATGGAGCAAGCGGAGGGTGGCCCGGGTGGCGATGCCCAAAGTTCCTTCCGCACCCACCATGAGGCCGACGAGATCGTATCCCGGCGGGTCCAGGCATTTTCCCCCTAAAGAGACAATCCTCCCATCGGGCATGGCCATTTCCAGACCCAGGATATGGTTGGTGGTGACGCCGTACTTTAAGCAATGAGGGCCGCCTGAGTTTTCACCCACGTTGCCCCCGATTGTGGAAACTTTCTGGCTGGCCGGGTCTGGGGCGTAAAGATAACCGGATGGCGCCAAGGCATTCTGCACTTCCAGGTTGGTGGCTCCAACCTCCACTTCGGCCCTGAGATTATCCAGGTCGATCAAGCGCAGGGCCTTCAGGCGGGAGGTCGCGATTACAATGCCTCCCTGGCAGGGAATGGAACCGCCGGTAAGATTCGTTCCCGCCCCCCGCGGAAGATAAGGAATTTTTTCTTCCAGCGCCAGGCGGACGACGGAGGCCACCTGGTCGATGGTTGCGGGGAAGACAATAAAGTCAGGAAGAGAATGGTTTAACGAGGCATCGTAGCCATAGGCCCGGAGATGAGGTGGGGAATGTAATACCCATTCCCGGTTGACGATGGTTTGTAGTTTTTTGATTAACTTTTTTCTGCGCCTTGGGTCCATAAAAAATTTGAACCTCTAGTTTCGCATGAAGAAGGGTTTAGGCGGAGATTCTGGACACGCATACTCGGAAGACTTTTTACGAGATCATCTTATTTGCCTTTGGAGAAAAACTCTTTAGCGGCAATGGCACCCGCTCCCCGGGGAACTTCGAAACCCTGCTCCCGCAAAGCCTGCTCCAAGGCAGTTAAAAAGTAGAGGACATTGGCCTCGGAGGAGGAATACCCCATGAGGCCTACCCGCCAGATCTTCCCTTTCAGAGCCCCTAACCCGCCGCCAATTTCCAGGTTATATTCGTCTAAAAGCTTTTTGCGCAGCTTGGGGTCGTCGATCCCCTGGGGAATGCTCACCGCGTTCAACGACCAGAGCCGGTAAGGTTCTGGCACCAACATGCTGAGACCCATGGCCTCGATTCCCTGCACCAAGGCCAGATGGTTCCGGCGATGTCGTTCGTGCCGGGGTGCCAGGCCTTCCTCCCCGATGATGCGCAAAGCTTCCAGAAGCGCGTAGTTCATGCTGATGGGGGCGGTATGATGGTAGGTACGCTCGCTTCCCCAGTATTTTCCCAGTATGTTCATATCGAAGTAAAAGCTCTGCACTTTTTGGGACCGCTTCTTGATCTTATCCGCCGCTTTGGGAGAAAAAGTAATAGGAGCCAGCCCTGGGGGGCTGCTTAAACACTTTTGAGTCCCGCTGTAACATATATCGATCCCCCATTCGTCCACCTTTACGGGGTGGCCTCCGAGGGAGGTCACGGTATCTACCAGGAGGAGGGTATCCGGATTATTTTTTAGAATTGCGGGCAATTCTTCCAGGGGTTGCAGGACACCGGTGGAAGTCTCGGCGTGGACGATGGCTAAAACCTTGGGCTGGAAGCCGCGGAGCTCTTTTTGAATGGCCTCGAGGTCAAAAACCTCTCCCCATGGAGCGGAAATGGTGCGCAAGTGGGCGCCGCACCGCTCGGCCACGTCCGCCATGCGTTCCCCGAATACCCCTTTTATGCAGACCAGGACCCGATCCCCGGGCTCTACCACATTGACGAAAGCGGCCTCCATCCCGGCGCTTCCTGTACCTGAAATAGGGAGGGTCAAGGGATTTTTAGTGCCGAATACCTGCCGAAGCAAATCCTGAAGGTTGTTCATGATGCGGATAAATTCCGGGTCCAGATGGCCTACCATAGGTTTGGCCATGGCCAAGAGAACTCGTGGATCTACGTTGCTTGGCCCGGGACCCATAAGGATGCGTGCCGGGGGATGAAATTCGCCGGTCATAAAGTCTCCTTAGAATAAGGTTGAAAAAAGTTTATTTGAGAAATTACCACAGCCGATGATTGGAAGCAAGAAATTTTAGATCATAAATTTATTGTATAGGAATTTCCTTTTTTATCCTTCCCCCCCCGCCCTCTCCCCCATTTGCGGGGGAGAGGGGAAGGGTGAGGGGGCTTAACTTGTAAATCCGGGGGGTAAAGAAAATTTATTTTTTTACGAACAAAAGATTTGACAGGTTTTAAATATCCTTTAAAATAGGGTTGCATTTTTTATATTTCAAGAAAGAAGGGGGGTGAAGCAGGATGAACAAGGCAGATCTGGTGGCAGAAGTAGCCAAAGTGGTGGGCAGCAAGAGAATGGCCGAGGATGCTATTTCTTGCGTTCTGGACACAATTACAAAAGCTCTGAAAAAAGGGCAAACCTTAACCCTGGTGGGCTTTGGAACATTCAGTGTGGGCAAACGGAAAGCCCGTGTCGGTCGGAACCCCCAGACGGGCAAAGAGATCAAGATCCCGGCAAAGAAAGTACCGAAATTTGGTGCAGGAAAAGCATTGAAAAATGCCGTGAAGTAATTTTGGCTTTTTTATCGGGGCGGAGGCGAACACTATATCCTGCCGGGCCCCCCGCCCCGCATTTGTCTTACCAACTCAAGTGTTCATTTTATCCCACCCATTGCAATTTTCAAAAATTATCCTTTCCTTAGCCCTGAAAAAACGAAAACTATTTCCATCTTTTACCGGGCGTTGAATGGGCCAGGGTATATTATTCAGAAGTATCAAGGAGGAAAGGGGGATCCATGAAGATGAGGAAAATGACCCTATCGGAAATCTGCCGGCGTTATCGCCAACTTTACACAGGAGTGGTAGCGGATATTTTAGATGCCCAAGGGGTTCGGAATCATTCTCTTCCGGTATCCATCCGCCCCCTGAAGGATCAGATGAAAGTCGCCGGCCCAGCTTTCACCTGCCAGGGAATTGCCGTGGGGGACATCACCAGCGACGACACGCCCATGTTGATCAAGATGTTGGAGGCACTGACTCCCCATTGTGTGATCGTCCTGAACGCTGGCGGGGATTCATCTTCCTCTCATTGGGGTGAAATCATGACCCTCTCCGCCAGGCAACGGGGGTGCACGGGGGCGGTAGTAGACGGGGGAGTTCGCGATGCTCTCTTCATTCTGAAGATGAATTTTCCGGTCTTCACGAAATTTTACATGCCGGCCAGCTCCATCAGCCGCTGGGAGCTGAAAGAATATCAGGTGGCCATCCGGGTCGGAGAAACATCCATTTACCCGGGAGACTTCGTCTTCGGGGACCTGGACGGCGTGGTGGTTATTCCCCAAAGGTTGATTGAAAGCGTGCTGGTAGAAGCCGAAAAGACGGTAAACAAGGAGCGGAAGATGCGCCAGGCGCTAAGGCAGGGAACGTCTTTGGGGGAGGTCCATAAAAAATACGGTTCGTTTTAAATTCGGGAAAATATTCTCTTGCGGACGCGGATGAACGCAGATTTACCAGATTTTAAACCAACCGCAAGACGTGCATTCTACGGTTTGTATTTTTTAAATTGCCGTAGGCCATTGCAAGGGATCATAGCAACGGATGATTCCAGCCTGTTTGCAAAGGGCATCGAAAATTTTATCGTTCCCTGCCAGAGAAGCTGTATGGGAAAGAGCCGCGCGCACGCCTACTTCGAACCGACCGGCCTTGTATACCATGATGGGTTTTTTTTGGGCCACTCCCTTGGCTACCCGGGCAAAGCGGTGGGCATCCAGGATACCCTCGATGTACAGAATAATCGCCCGAGTTTCCTCGTCGGCGCCAAAATATTTTAAATAATCTGTCACTTCCAGCATGGCCTGATTGCCACTGCTGACAAAACCGCTGAAACTGTATCCTTTGGCCTCAGCCAGAAGCATCAAATAATTACCCAGGGTCCCGCTCTGGGAGATAAAAGCAACAGAATCTCTATTCATGGCCAGGGGCGGGGCTTCAGCCGAGGATGCCCTGGATTCCTTCGATCCCGCTTTTCCATCTTTCATCATCCTCCCGCCCGGTTCATGAGTGAACTTTCGTATTCTTAGAAAGTGAAGGTGGACAAACTCTTACGGATGCTCGACAAACCTGCGGCGATTCTGTATAATCAAAACAACTTTGATTTTTAAGGAGGTTTATGGGTGCTGAAGTTTATGTGGCGGGCGTGGGCATGACCAAATTCGGCAAGAGTACCGAATCTTTACCCGAACTCATGGTGGAGGCAGCTTTTAAGGCTATGGGAGACGCCAACATTCACACCATTGACTACGTCTTCATCGGGGTCATGAGCGTGGAAGAGTTCACCGGCGAGAGCAATTTTGCTGCCTTGATTACCGATCGGCTGGGCCTATCCGGCGTGCCTTCCTCCAGGGTGGAAACAGCTTCCTCCACGGGCTCGGCGGTTTTCGAATCCGCCTTTTACGCCGTAGCCTCCGGATACCATAAGAACGTCCTGATCATCGCCGGTGAAAAGATGACCCATTTACCTACGGCCCGCACGACTAAAATTCTGGCGGAAGCAATTGAGCAAAACGAAAGAAACCACGGCGCTTCCATGCCCGCCCTGGCTGCCATGATCACCCAAAAATACCAGCAGGAAGCCAGGCTTTCGACTGAACAAATGCAATCCGTTCTGGCTAAGGTAGCCATCAAAAATCATTACAATGGATCGCTCAATCCTTACGCCCAATTCCGCAAGGTGGTCTCGGAGGAGGATTACTTTGCTTCGAGATGGGTATCTTTTCCCTTGCGCACGTATGATTGTGCTCCGATCACCGACGGGGCCGTAGCCGTGGTTTTGACTGCGGAGAAAAAAAGAATCCGAGTCTCGGGCCTCGGTCATGCCACCGATACCCTGGCGGTTCGTCACCGGGATTCGTTCACCTCCTTCCGGTCCACTCGGCTGGCTGCCCAGCAAGCCTACAACATGGCCAAAATAAATCCCCAGGACATTTCCGTGGCCGAAGTGCATGATGCCTTCACTCCCTTTGAAATTATTGGCACGGAAGATTTGGGATTTTTTCCCCCCCAACAAGGATGGAAAGCCCTGGGAAAGGGCCTAACCTCGATCAAAGGAAAAATACCCATTAATCCTTCGGGCGGCCTTAAGGCCCGAGGCCACCCGGTAGGGGCTTCGGGGCTGGCTCAGATCGCGGAAGTGGTTTGGCAATTAAGGGGCGAATTGGAACCCTCGCGCCAAGTCCAAGGGGCGAGGATCGGCCTGAGCCAAAATATTGGGGGTTTGGCCAACAACAATTTAGTGACCATCTTAGAGCGTACCGACTCCTACCGCCCAGTTCCAGTATACTGGCAATCTCTCTTTGACCCTGGCAATACCGAGACCAAGGAGATCTCCGAGCAAGCTCCTGCCGCGAATTACGGGACCTTGGAAACTTTTACCACCCTTTACACTACCCCCGAAGGAGTTCCCTCGCCCCTTACCCTTGGATTCGTGCGCACGAACGACCAGAAAATGATTTTAGCCCGCGCTCGCCAGGAGAACCTGAAAATAGGGCAAAGGGTCCAGTTGGAAAGGGAAGGAGATCTTTTTTACTTCCGGGAAGGATCCTTTACCGGATGGATGCAAGAGAGAATAGGAAGATGGTTAAGCCGGGTTTTTGTTCCTCCCAACGCTAAGGAGGGAAAATCTTGAACGAAGAACGGGTATTAAGCGTCGGTAGCTACCTCCGGCAAGAGCGGGAGCGAAGGAACATCTCCTTAGAATCTATTGCCAAAGTAACGCGCATTACCTTGCCGAACCTCGAAGCACTGGAAAAAGATGATTTTCGCCGCCTCCCTGCTCCAGTTTTTACGCGCGGTTTCCTGCGCACCTATGTTTCCTACCTCGGAATCGACCCCAAGGAAGTCCTTGCCCTTTATGAAGCTCAGGTGGATTTCTCCACGGTTTCTCCCAAAATCAAAATTGGCCCCCCTCCCAAGAAAACCCGGCCCCTAGTGAAATTTACCTTGATTTTATTCATTTTATCTCTGGCCGCGGGTATTCTCTTTTCCTCTTTGTACAAGCAAACTCCTGCTCCTCATCCATCTCCTCCTTTGCCGGTTCCGGAGGCTCCCCGTTTACAAACGCCACCAGATAAAACACCTCCAGCCGAGGAATTCCCCTCGCCGGAAAAAGACTTGTTAAAAACTCCGGCCGCATTGGCCCCTCTTCCTGCCCTAACTCCTGATTTAATCGAGGAGGAGAAAGAGGAGAAAAAAGAGGAACAGAGGCATATCCTCAGAGTCAAGGCTACGGAACTGACCTGGCTTCGCATTCAATCCGATGACCAGAAGAAGGTAGACGCTCTCCTTCAGCCCCAAGAGAAATCAACCTGGACTGCCCGGCGTCAGTTCAAAATTACGGTGGGCAATGCCGGCGGTGTGGAAATTTTTTTCAACGGAGTGCCCCAAGGGCGTTTGGGAGCGTCCGGCGAGGTTATCCACCTGCTGCTACCGAAAGAGATAAAGGAGAAGGTTGCCGGAGAAGAAAAGAAGGAACCATAGGAGTTCGGAATGCCGCATCCGGAATGGGGAGTAAAAACTCCTTGGTGATCTTACCGGGGAAGGGTTAAGATCAAAGATAGACTGGTTAGTTTCAGTAAAAGGATCACTCCCAAAGTGGGCAGGATTCCCAAAACGGGAATCAGGAGAACTCCTATAAAAAGCGATCCAGCCCAGGCTCCTCCAAGATCCGCCGCATAAAGAATACCCGCTGCCCGCCCCACTCTTTCCCTGCTCGCGGAAAAAAGGCAACTGGCCAGAGGGAATTCAAGCCCCACCAAGAACCCCGCCATGCCACTGAGCAGCAGCAAGCCGATTCTAATCGCCTGAAGATAACCGTGCCCTGATGGAGAATAGAAAAAAACCATGAGGAACAGTCCCAGGATTATAAAGCCAATGAAAAGGATTTCTATTCTGAGAAGGGTCTGAGTCAATGGCCGGATCTTTTCCACTGCCCGGGTCATCTGCCAACTACCTCCAGCCAGCCCGGCCATGAAGATGGCGATGAAAAGTCCCGTCCACTGATAGGCATATCCATAAAGCGTCTGGAAAGAGAGAATTAAAAGAATGCTGAAAGAAGTCCCAAAGAATCCGGTGGTGATTACCATCCAGACGAGGATAGGATCCTTAAGGCCATCTGCCAACTTGCTGCGCAAGACTCGACCCAAAAGCAACAGGAAGATAGCGGTTAGGCCGAGGGGTAAAGCGATATGCCCGAAGCGTAGCTTTACCAGCTTTCCCCAGAAGATTTGCAGGAAAGGGTGAAATTGGGCGTTCCAGTAAGCAAGGCCGTAATAAAGGCCCACCGGCTGAATATCCCGGTTCAACCGCACCGCTTCTCCTCGTAGCAGAGAACGTTCCAGCCATTTTATCCGTTGGGTTTGGAGTTTGAGTTGAATTTGGTACTCGGTCAAGAAGTGGGTGTTGATTTTTCTGTGGCGTAAGGGGGAAATCAAAAGATCCGGGAGGAGAGGGGGGACATCTTTTCTCGGAAAGGCCAAAAAAATATTTACCCTCCCCGGGACCACATAGATAGAGGGAAAAACTTGTTGCAAAGATTTGATCAGGCTCCAATTAAGATTTCGTAATTCCGGGATGAGATATGTTTCGGAGCCGGGAAGAGAAAAAGATAGAACTCCTTTTTCGTTTAGTCTATTGAAGATCTCCCGGAAAAACTCCACGGTATAGAACCGGTTTATCTCCAGAGTGGACGGGGGGGGTAAGTTTAAGAGAATCCCGTCAAATTTTTGCGTCGTAGTTTTGAGGAATAAGCGGCCATCAAAAGAATGAACCTTTAGGCGCGGATTTTCTAACTCGTGAGCGGTGAGAGGGTTATCCCTGACCATCTGGATCATCAGAGGATCTATCTCGGTATAATGAACTTCTTCGACGGGATGCTTGAGAACCTCGGTGATAACCCCGCCAAACCCTCCACTGATGATCAGGATTTTTCGGGGAGAAGGAATAAAGAGCAGCGGAAAATGAACTTTTTCTTCTACCAAAGAGATGTCCGGGACGGGCGCGTTACCGATGGGTAGGCCATTGGAGAAAAAAGTAAACTGTTCTTCCCTCTGTCCCACCGTCACATTGCCGTAAGGCGACCAACGGGATTCTACAACCTTGATTCCCCGCCACTGTCGATCCAAGGAGATTTTTTCGATCATCCGGGCGCCGGGAGAAATCAAGAGCAGGAGGTTGGTAAGGAGTAAAGAACCAAGCAGTCCGCAAAGAAATTTATGCCTGCCGGGGGTTTTTCTTTTCATCGTTGCCATCAAGAGCAGCGCGGAAATCAGATTCGCCGCTCCCAGAAGGAAAGCCACTTGGAAGGAAGTAAAAAAAGGGATGAACAAAAAAGTATAAAGGATTCCTCCTCCTCCTGCTCCCAGGGCTTCACAGAGATAAACTCGGCCGATGGTTGAGGGAGATTTTTTGACTCCCTCCGCGTAAAGGCCGCAGCCTAAGGCAAAAAGGGTGCCGTCCACCATCCCTAAGGGTGCAAGGAGAGGAACGGTCCAGAAAAAGATGGCCAAAAGGCTGACCCCTTCCCCGAGGGGAAGACCCATCATATCCCTGAGGCAGCGCACTCCGTAGATGGTGAGCGGAAGTAAAAGGGATAAAACCGTTTGTAAAATGGCATAACCACTTCTTCCCCATCCTAACTCTTGCACCTTCCTGCCGATCAGGTAACTTCCAGCCGCCTCCAGCAGGAGCCAGTTAGACAGGATGATGGCAATAGAGAGCTCATTCCCGACAAAGACCACCAGGAGTTCGCGGATGACCATCACTTGGGTGGTGGTAAAGGTAAACCCCATGACGAGCAGAGCAAAAATAATAGGAAGGTTCATAGGAGGTTTCTCGCCGAAGAGCAATCATTTAATTTTTTATCGAGACCCTGGGGGAATTATAGCAAAAATCCGGCCTCTTCCTGAATAAAAAAGGAGCTTCTTCCCTCCCAGAGATCTTTCTGCTATGATCTTTCTAAAAAATTTTTCCAGACTCATGCCCTTATATAAAACACCAGCCATCGTCCTCCGCTCGATCCCTTACGGGGAAGCGGATAAAATTGTCACCCTTTACACCCTTGATTTTGGTAAAATTAAGGGGATCGCCAAAGGAGCCAAGCGATCGCGCAAGCGCTTCGGCAACACGCTGGAAATCTGTTCTTACATCAATCTTTCTTTTTTCGAGAAAGAGACTTCGGAGCTTGTCCGGTTGAACCACTGCGACCTGATGCGCTCTTTTGCCGGTCTGCGGGAAGACATCAACAAACTGGCCTGGGCCAGTTATTTCATCGAATTGGTCAATGCCATGACGGCGGAGAAGATTAAGAACAAAATGCTCTTTAAACTTTTACTTGTTTTTCTTAATCTTATCGACAAAGGTATTCTTAAGGAAGAAATCCAGCGGATTTTTGAAGTTCGGCTCCTCGCCCTCCTGGGATACCAGCCCCTGCTCGATCATTGCCTGGGGTGTAAAAAAGGACTTTCCGGGGAAAAAAATTTCTTTAGCGTCCGGGAAGGCGGAATACTCTGTCCAGTTTGCGCCCTCAATCATCCTGGTCTGGTTTCCATCTCTCTGGGAACGATCAAGACCCTTCTCCTCACCCAGACGATCCTTCTGGAAAAGGTCGGGCGCGTCTCTTTTTCGCCCCAATCTTTAAGAGAAAGCAAGACGATCCTCTCCCGTTTTCTCGAGCAATACTTAGGAAAAGACCTTAAATCCAAAAAATTTCTCGAGCAGTTTTCTCCGTCAGCCTGAGAATAATGAACCTTTTCTGGCCAAGACTTTTAAAAAACATGTGCATGTCAGGATTGATGGCTTCGCAAAAAAACGTCACTCCGGTGAAAACCGGAGTCCAGAGAATTTATAATTATTCGCAAAGACTGGATTCCGGCTTTCGCGGAAAGACAGAAGGGCTTATTTCCAGACTTTTTGCGTGACCGTCGAGGATGTTAAATACACCTTTGATCGCCTGAAAAATTCCCAACTGGGTTCCCCCTATGGCGCGAAGTTTCTCGCCATTGACAATGTTAAGGTCGTCGACAAATACACGGTTCAAATCATTCTCAAAAAACCCAATACCTTTTTCATCATGGATCAGGCCTTTGCCTATCAGGCCGGTATGATTGTGTGCAAAAAGCAGGGAGAGGAGAAGGGCTTGAAGAATATCGGGCTGTACGTCATCGGCACCGGCCCATTCATGGTTGAGAATTATAAAGCAAAAGAGAAAATAACCTTTGTCAGAAACCCGAATTATTTCAGGGGAGCGCCGACGATCGAGCGGCTGGAGATGTTTTTTATGCCCAATGTGGCTTCCAGAACCATGGCCTTTATCAAGGGGGACCTGGATGCGATTTACGGGGAGCGGGATACCTACTGGGTTGAAGATGTAAAGAAGACCAAAACGGTTATCGTGGATTCCGTGCCGCTGGGCAGCGGCTGTGCCATTCACTTTAACATGACCAAAAAACCCCTGGATAACCTCAAAGTCAGAAAAGCCCTGGCCATAGCGACCGACCGGAAAGCGTTTAAACAGTATTTCGGCGCCGTCTGGCACGAGATGACCGCTCCGGTACCCCCTTCTTACTACGCCGCTTTGCCCAAGGAGAAGACGCCCAAAGAACTTCTATACGAGTACGACTTGGAAAAAGCGAAAAAGCTGCTGGCTGAGGCGGGATACCCCAAAGGTTTTAAATTGATGGGATATATCACCGACAAACCTTACTACAAGTCCATCATGGAGATTTGCCAGGAACTATGGAAACCGCTGGGGGTTCAGCTTGAAATCAAGGGGGTTGATCATACCACCTTTCATGCCAATATCCGCAAAGACATGAACGATGTGATCGTTTACTATGCGGGCCGGGCGCCGGTGGCAGACTCGTATCTTACCCAGTGGTATTACTCCAAGGCAAGTATCGGAAAGCCCACGGCGATCACGAATTTCTCCCATTACGGCGATGTGGACGCGGATGGCGACGGCAAAATCGATAGTGTCGACCGCCTTATCGAAGCGGCCCGCGGCGAAATGAATCGAGAGAAACAGAGGCAGCTTTACTATGAGGCGCAACTGCAGATCCTGAAACACATGCCGGCCAAGCCGCTCCATGAACTGACCAAAGTGCTGGTCCGGCACAACTGGTTTGACCCCGGCGTTGAGATTAAAGGTTCGATGATTTTCGGGTATCCGCTGGAAAAGGCGCGAATTCTGAAACACTGATAAACAGGAAGGAGCCGGGCAGCTGGAGGAAGGCGCGGAAAGTGACTCCCGCCAGCTGCCTTTTTTATTATGACGACGTTCATCATTCGCAGGCTTCTGCTGGCAATACCCACGATCCTGGTCGTCATCACCGTTGTTTTTTTTGCCGTCCGGGGGCTCGGGGGGGATCCGGCGATGGCAATTCTTGGAGACCGGGCAACCCCCGAAGCCCTTGAGGTGCTCCGGGAGAGACTGGGTCTCAACCAGCCGCTCTGGAAGCAGTATACCTCATTTTTATGGGATCTGACCCGAGGGGACTTAGGGCGAGACCTGCGCACCGGTCAACCCGTATCCGAGTTGTTTAGACGAGCGATTCCGTATACTGTCGACCTGGCCATATGGGCGACGGTGATCGGGATTTTAATCGGGGTGCCGGCCGGAATCCTTGCGGCCCTGAAATGGAACACTCCCCTGGATTTTGTCGGAAGATTTTTGGGGATTTTTGGTTTTTCCTTTCCGGCGTTTTATTTGTCCATTATTCTTCTTTTCATCTTTTCCCTCGTGCTGGGGTGGTTTCCCATGATCGGCGGCGGTGAGCTGAGCAATTGGGTGGAGCGCGCCCGCCATCTGTTTTTGCCTGCACTCAGCCTGGGACTGATAAAATCGGCTTTTGTCATGCGCTTGACCCGATCCTCCATGCTGAATGTTTTACATGAAGATTATATCACCACCGCCAGGAGCAAAGGGCTTAAGGAATGGGTGGTTATTTACAAGCACGCCTTGAGAAACTCTTTAATTCCGGTGGTTACGATGATCTCGGTCTATATGGCGGTAACCATCGGGGGGTCTATAGAGGTCGAGATGGTTTTTAATCGGCCCGGCCTGGGCAAGTTTTTGATCGGGGCCATCCAGGAACGGAATTACCCCGTGATCCAATCGGGCCTGGTGGTGCTTACGGTTTTTATCATGCTGGTGAATCTTATTACGGATTTGTCTTACGCCTTTATCGATCCTCGAATCAAATATGATTAATGGTTTCGTAAAAAGTCCATCTGCGGCGTTGCGCTTCACCTTCGTCGTTGCAGCGGTTTAGTAGGGGCACGATGCTTCGTGCCCCTACAGATTTTGCGCGCCTTGCATCTGGAGCTTTTTACGAAACCATAGTTCTGGTGAAGATCATCATGAATAACCGTCAAAGTTGCCAAGGAAGGTTCTTCACAACGTGGAGCTAAAAAGATTTTTAAAAAATAAGGTTTCTTTTTTCGGTTTTATATTGGTGATTGTCGCGCTCTTGTTAGCCATATTCTCGCCCTATATTTCGACCCATGATCCGATGAAACAGAATATCATCAAGCGCTTTGCCAAGCCAAGCTGGGAATATTTCGGCGGAACAGATGGATATGGAAGAGATATTTTTTCCCGGACGATATACGGATCAAGGATTTCATTGTCCGTTGGCTTTGCCGCCACTTTTCTGGGGGCCATGCTGGGCACGATACTGGGCCTGATCGCCGGGTATAACAAAGGCTGGGTGGGCATTGGGATTGTTTGGCTGACGGATGTTTTTATGTCCTTTCCGACCATGGTGCTGGCCATTATCGTTGTGGTCGCCTTCGGTCCGGGGACCCAAAACGTTATCCTTGCCATCGGGCTTGCGTTTACCCCCCGCTTCATCCGGCTGGCCCGGGCTTCCACCCTTTCCGTCTCCGAGCAGGTTTTCATCGAAGCCAGCCGCGCGACGGGGCAGCCCAGTTTCGGAATCATCAGGAAGCATATTTTCCCGAACATTGCCGGTGACATTATCGTGATGTCGACCCTTTGGATTGCCACCGCCATAAGGCTGGAGGCGAGTCTTAGTTTTCTCGGGCTGGGAACGCAACCGCCGACACCAAGCTGGGGCAACATGATCCGGGAGGGAATGCTTTATTTCATGCACGCCCCCTGGCTCTCGCTGATCCCCGGTGCAGGGATATTCTTTGCCGTCATCGGATTCAACATGCTGGGGGACGGCATACGGGATGTATTAGATCCAAAGCTCCGGGGACGTCTTACGTAATCTGGGGGTAAGGGATGATCGAGAAGGAATCGATACCATGCTTTCAATGAAATTTAGCGGTTCTTTTCAAAAAGCTAAATTGTAACAACTTATGAATCGAAGGACGCCGGCGTTGCTTGCGGCGTTAAGCGCAAGCGAATTCGGCAGATAATCATTGGCGTTTTTATTGCGGGGGAAAGCGCGGAGGACCAACCGTGGCGCGGTTGATCGAAGTAAAAGGACTTAAGACCAACTTTTATACGGATGCCGGTGTGTTGCACGCGATAAACGGCGTTGATTTCACCATTGAACGGGAAAAAACACTGGGGGTGGTGGGCGAGAGCGGATGCGGAAAGTCCGTGACGGCGCTGACGATTATGGGACTGATCCGTCCGCCCGGGAAGGTTGATGCGGGAGAGATTCTTTTCCATATTGATGAAAAAGTCGTTGATCTGGCCAAGCTTGATCCCAAGGGTCCTGAAATGCGCTCCATTCGAGGGAACGAAGTGGCCATGATTTTCCAAGAGCCCATGACCTCTTTGAACCCCGTTTTTACGATCGGCAACCAGATCATGGAAACCATTATCCTCCATCAGCGTTTGGGAAGGAGAGGGGCAAAAAACAAGGCCATCGAACTTCTCAAGGCGGTCGGCATCCCTTCTGCCGAGCAGCGGATTCGGGAATATCCTCACCAGCTTTCGGGTGGCATGCGCCAGCGGGCCATGATCGCCATGGCGCTTTCGTGCAATCCTTCGCTGCTGATCGCCGATGAGCCGACAACCGCGCTTGATGTTACCATCCAGGCCCAGGTATTAAAAATAATGAACGATCTGCGCCGGGATTTTAAAACCGCCATCATTTTTATTACCCACAACCTTGGGGTAATCGCCCATATGGCCGATGATGTCGTTGTAATGTATTTAGGCAGAATTGTTGAGAGTGCTCCTGTAAGGGACATTTTTCATAACCCCAACCATCCTTACACCAGGGGATTGATGAATTCAATCCCATCGCTCGCGGCAACAAAAGAAAGACGCCTGGTGCCCATCAAAGGGGTTGTACCGGGCCTTTTGGATGTGGAAGAAGGCTGCGGATTCGAACCTCGCTGTCCACAGACAATGGCGATTTGTAAAAGACGAATTCCCCGGCTGACCGAAGTTTCTCCGAGTCACTACGCAGCCTGCTGGCTCTATGCCGAAAAAAATGAAGGATAAATGATGGCGGCTGAACACATCTTGCTGGAGGTAAGGCACCTAAAGAAATATTTCCCGGTACGCAAAGGCATTTTTATGCGTACAGCCGGATATGTCAAGGCGGTCGATGATATTGATTTATACATAAAGGAGGGGGAAACCCTTGGCCTTGTCGGGGAGAGCGGATGCGGAAAGACTACCGCCGGCCGCGCCGTCCTGCGCCTGATCGAACCTACCGGCGGCGAGGTTCTTTTCCGCAGTAAAAAGCTCTCCGGCTCCGGCGAATCCTGTAAAGAAGTTGATATTGCTGCCGCCCCGCCGAACCTGCTCAAGTTCCTTCGTCGCGATCTGCAGATTATTTTTCAGGACCCGTATTCCTCCCTCGACCCCCGGATGACGGTGGCGGAGATTGTCGGTGAGCCGTTGCAGGTGCACGGAATCGCCAAGGGGAGTGAAAAGGAGGATAGGATTCAAAAATTGCTGGCGGCGGTCGGGTTGAACCCGGAGCAAATGAAGCGGTATCCGCACCAATTTTCCGGCGGGCAGCGCCAACGCATCGGAATCGCCCGAGCGCTCGCGCTCGAGCCGGAGTTGATCGTGGCCGATGAGCCGATCTCTGCCCTTGACGTCTCCATCCAGGCCCAGGTGGTAAACCTCCTGCAGGACCTCCAGGAACAGTTCGGTTTGACGTATCTGTTTATCGCCCACGATCTCTCGGTTATAAAATACATCAGCGACCGGGTGGCCGTGATGTATTTGGGAAAGATCGTTGAGGTTGCCGCAACCGAAGCTCTCTTCTTGAATCCCAAGCACCCCTACACCGAGGCCTTAATGTCGGCGGTTCCGGTCCCGGACCCCGATTACAAAGCCCAACAGATTATCCTCGAGGGGGATGTGCCGAGCCCCATGAATCCTCCTTCCGGCTGCTATTTCCACGCCCGCTGTCGGTATGCTGAAAAGATCTGCCGGGTCGAATCACCTCTCTACCGTGACTTGGGAAATGAACACTTTGTGTCCTGTCATTTTGCCGATACCCTCAGCCTGCAGCCGATTCGCACGGGGTGACGGTCAATTTGCATCCGCCCTATCGACCAGCCTTTTTGACCTTGACTTTTCCCCTTGGAAAATGTTAAAAAATTCTCCTTTGAATTGGCTTCGAAATTTTTAAAATGGGCGTAACGGGATTTTGAGTATGACCTTCCAGGACTTGATCATGGCCCTGCAAAAATTCTGGGCCGATCGCGGGTGCCTCCTGCAGCAACCGTATGATACAGAAGTAGGGGCTGGGACTTTTAACCCGGCAACTTTCCTGAGGGTTCTGGGGCCAGAGCCCTGGAAAGTTGCTTATGTAGAACCCTCCCGCAGACCCACCGATGGAAGATATGGAGAAAATCCCAACCGCCTCCAGCATTATTACCAATTTCAGGTCATTTTGAAACCTTCCCCTTTAGAAATCCAGGACATCTACCTGGAAAGCCTCAAGGCGTTCGGGGTGGAACCTCTGGAACATGACATCCGTTTCGTCGAAGACGACTGGGAATCTCCTACGTTAGGCGCTTGGGGTTTGGGATGGGAAGTTTGGCTCGATGGAATGGAGATCACGCAGTTCACTTACTTTCAGCAAGCCGGCGGCATTGACCTCAAGCCTATCTCGGTAGAAATCACTTACGGCATCGAAAGAATCGCCATGTTTCTCCAGGAGATCGATAACGTCTTCGATTTGGAATGGACCAAAGGAATCAAATACGGAGATGTACATCACCGCAGTGAAGTGGAGTTTTCTTGCTACAACTTCGAAGAAGCCGACATTCCCATGCTGTTCCAACTGTTCGACATGTATGAGAAGGAGTCGATCCGCTTGAACCAGAAAGGGCTTGTGTTGCCGGCTTATGATTATTGCCTGAAATGCTCCCACGCCTTCAACCTGCTGGAGGCCCGGGGAGCGATTAGCGTAACGGAACGCACCCAGTATATTGCTCGGGTGCGCAATTTAGCCCGCCTATCCGCAGAGGCTTACTACCAACAACGCCAATCCATGGGTTTTCCGTTATTGAAAAAGAATACGGCCTGATGAAGAATAATTTGGACACGGATGGGCACAGAAAAACGCAGATTAACAGGAATCATTGTATTAAATCAAAAGGGCGATTCACCACAGAGGGCACGGAGATCGCAGAGATATAAAGAAAAAGGCAATTGGGGACACAGATTAACGCAGATAAAGGCAGATTAACAGGAATCCTCATGTTAAAGAATTATCTGTGTTCATCAGTGAAAATCCGTGTCCTAATTCAATGGATTAAAAATGGCTGAATTATTGTTAGAAATCGGAACCGAAGAAATTCCGTCGGGATTTATCCCCCGAGCTTTGGAAGAAATGAAGGCTCTCCTGGAAAAAGAATTCCAGAGCTACCGTATTGCTTTTAAGGAAATCAAAGCCATGGGAACGCCGAGACGGCTGGTTCTTATGGCCACCGGAGTGACCCCCGTCCAAGAAAGGCGGTTCATCGAAGTGGTCGGGCCGGCCAAGCGCATCGCCTTTGATGGGAAAGGACAACCGACGAAGGCGGCTTTGGGGTTTGCCAAGGGCCAGGGAATTACGGTGGAGGAATTGCAAATTGTCAAAACGGAGAAGGGAGAATATATCTGCGCCCGCAAGGAAGAGCAAGGGGAAGAAACGATTCGCCTGCTCCCGACCGTTCTTCCCCGATTGATTTCCTCTATTTCTTTCCCGAAATCCATGCGCTGGATGGATTTGGAAAATTCCTTCGCCCGCCCCATCCACTGGATCCTCTGCCTCTTCGACGGCAAAGTTGTGCCTTGGCAAGTAGGGAATATATCGTCTGGCAATCTCTCCCGCGGCCATCGTTTCATGGCCCCTGGCTCTTTTCAGGTCAAAGATCTTGCTGATTATTTGCGCCGGTTAAAAAACTCCTTCGTGATCGTTAATCCAGAAGAACGCAAAGAATTCATCCTAACGGAAGTAAACAGGGCGGCCAGCGAAGTCTCCGGACACCTTTGGCCCGATGATGACCTTTTGGAGCTGGTGGCCTTCCTGGTGGAGTATCCCGTGCCCATAAGGGGGAGCTTTTCCAAAGAATTTCTTTCCCTCCCCCGGGAAGTTCTCATTAGCGCCATGCGGGAACACCAACGCTACTTTTCCATGGTTGATGCGGAAGGTAGTCTCTTGCCTTTTTTTGTGGCCGTCTCCAACACGAAACCAAGAGATCCCAACGTGGTAGCCCGGGGCAATGAGCGGGTGCTGCACGCCCGTTTATCCGACGCTAAATTTTTCTTCATCGAAGATCAAAAGATCCCCTTGATTCAGCGCTTGGAAGGACTGAAGAAAGTCGTCTATCACTCCAAGATGGGTACCTCTTACGAGAAGGTAATGCGCCTATCCCAACTCGCCGACTTCCTCATTGGCAGCATTGCTCCTGAACAACGCGAGATCGTCCAACGGGCCTCCCTTCTTTGCAAGGGGGACTTGATCACGGGTATGGTGGGTGAGTTTCCCAACCTTCAGGGGGTGATGGGACAGGTATACGCCCGGTTATCCGGGGAAAAGGAAGAGGTAGCTCTGGCTATTTTTGAGCATTATCTACCCAAAATAGCAGGAGGCACCCTTCCTTCTTCTCACCCGGGAGCGGTCCTCAGCATCGCGGATAAATTGGATACCATCGTTGGTTGTTTCGGGGTGGGACTGATTCCTACAGGGACAGCCGACCCTTACGCCCTGCGCCGCCAGACCCTGGGCATCATTCACATCGTCCTGGAGAAACGGTACGATCTATTACTTTCCACCCTCCTCGAACACAGCCTTGCCCTCTTGGGAGAAAAAATTGAACGGCCACCGCAGGAAATCAAGTCGGATGTTCTCGAGTTTTTCAGAGGTCGGATGCAGAATCTGCTCAATTCCCAAGGGCTTTCCCCGGATGCGGTGGAAGCGGCGTTGGCCGTTGGCTTTGATGACCCGGTTGATTTATGGGAAAGGGCTAAGGCTCTCCATGATCTGAAGCAGGTTCCCGACTTCGAACCCCTGGCCGTCGCCTTTAAAAGAGTGGTCAATATTTCCAAATCCCATGTTCCCGGTGAAGTGGACACCCGGCGATTCGAAAATACTTGCGAACAGGAGCTCTTTGAAGCCTACGGAAAAATAGGGAAAAAAGCCGGGGAAAAGATCTCCCAGAAAGATTATAGCTCGGCCTTGAAAGAACTCTCTTTGCTGCGCCAGCCCGTAGATGAATTCTTTAATGGAGTTTTAGTCATGGCCGAAGATGAAAAGATAAGAACCAATCGATTGTCCTTATTAATTAAAATTGCTCAGCTTTTTTTCAAAATTGGCGACTTTTCCAAAATCACCACCAATTAATCCTAATTCTACCCATTTTTCCTCCATTATTTTCCAGTAATAAACCACTTTTTCTCCCTCATCCCACAATATGTTGTGGCTCATAAATATAAATATACATTTAGTTGTATTTTTGGCTTTACAAAAATTTTCTACCTTGGTAAAATAGCGAAAAATTCAAAATACCCGGCCCAAAGGAAATTATTTATTGATAAACTATTCGTTTTAATTATCATTTATGAATTTGAAGGCATGACCATTAATTTACGAGCAGGTTGCCGGAAAACTGGTGAAAATCAACCTAAGGGGTGGCCATGAAGATTAAAAAAATTGAGGTTTGCGGGTTCAAGTCCTTCTCGGAAAAGGTCGAGATCGGCTTTCCGGCCGGTGTAACGGCCATTGTAGGCCCAAACGGCTGTGGAAAGTCTAACGTCGTGGACGCCATCCGTTGGGCCCTCGGAGAACAAAGCCCCAAACAACTCCGGGGGAAAGCAATGGAAGATGTAATATTTAACGGGAGTGAAAACAAAAAACCACTGGGGATGGCCGAAGTAACTCTGACCTTTGCCAATGAAAATGGCCACCCGATTGCGGATTACCTGGATTTCACTGAAATATCTATCAGCCGCAGGCTTTTCCGCTCGGGGGAGAGCGAATACTTTATCAATAAAGTACCCTGCCGCCTCAAAGATATTACCGACCTTTTTTTAGGTACGGGAATCGGGCATAGGGCCTACTCCATCGTCGAGCAGGGGAAAATGGATTTCATTTTGAGCGCAAAGCCCGAAGAAAGACGAATCCTCATAGAAGAAGCGGCCGGAGTCACCAAATACAAAGATCGCAAAGCCGCTGCCCAGCGCAAAATGGAGGCAACCCAGCAGAACCTCTTGCGCCTTAACGATATCATCGGGGAGATTAAACGGCAGATCAATTCCTTAAACCGCCAGGCCAAAAAAGCCGAGCGCTATAAGGGATACCGCGAGGAGACCCGCGCCCTGGAACTGGGCCAGGCAGCTCAAACCTGGCACAACTTGGAAGCTCAACGCCGGGAAGGGCAAACTTCCCTGCAGGAAATCCAGGATCTTGAGGTTCAAGCTACGGCGGAAATCAAAGAAGTGGAAGCTTCCCTCGAACGAATCAAGGTTAATTTACTGGATGGGGAGCGGGACCTGGCTGTCCAGCAAGGGCGGCTGTCCGAAAACGAAGGGGCGATTAAAGACCGAGAAACTCAAATTGAGCTGTCCGCCCGCGAGCGCGAAAATCTTCAGAAACAGGTTTCCCGCGCGGAAGAGGAAATCGGCAAACTCCTTCAGCAACAGGAGGAGGCTGATAAAGAAATTCAGGCCTACGAAGAAAACCTAAAGGAACAGCAGGAAAAGATCGCCCATGGCGCTGATTTTCTCGCCGGAAAAGAACAAATTCTCCTGGAGAAAAAAACCCGGCATGCCCAGGCGGAACAGGCCCTCTCCCAAGGGAAAAACAGTCTGGTGGACCTCCTTACCCAATTGGCCCATTTGAGGAATCTGCTCATTGACCTGGCCCGCCGTTCGCAAGAACTCTCCCAGCGTAAAGGTAAGATCGGTCGGGAGAGAGAAGAAGCGGAGTTGAAGATTGAAGAGACCCGCGCCCTCCTTAGCAACATATCTCTGCAGTTAGACGATTGCCGGAAGGCCCGCCATCAGATTGAGGAGGAACGGCAACGGAAAATGCTGCGGATCAAAGAACTGCAATCTTCCCTTGCGGCGCTGCAAGAATCACTGGCCCAGAGCAGGGAACGCCTGAACCGGCAGAGCTCACGCCTGAACTCCCTTCTGGAGTTACAGAAAAACTTTGAAGGGTATCAGGAGGGGGTGCGAGCCATCCTGCGGAACCGGCAGGCGCAGGAATCGGTCCAGAACGGGATTTACGGACTGGTTGAAGACATCGTCGAGACGGAACCAAAATACGAATGCGTGGTTGAGTCGGTCTTGGGGGAGCGGTTACAACACTTCATCGTCCAGGATCATCAAGAAAGTCTGAAGGCCATTGCCTACCTGAAAGCTCAGGGAGCGGGGCGCTCCACCTTTATTCCCATGCAGTTGAAACCAAGCCCAGTCCTTTCTTCACCGGCCTCCACCAATGAAGGAGTGATCCCGCTTTTAAATCTGGTTAAGGTGAAGGAAGAGTTTGTTCATCTGGCGACCTATCTTTTCGGAGATGTCTGGGTGGTCACTGACCTGCGCCAGGCCCTTGACCTTTGGAACCGTAACTCCATCTGGAAAACCCTGGTTACCCTCGATGGGGAAGTTCTGCATCCTTCCGGCATCGTCACGGGAGGGAGCAAGGAGCAAATCGGCTCAGGCACCTTCCACCGTAAACGGGAAATTCGCGACCTGACTCAAAGCACCGAACAACTGCGGCAGCAAGTCATGGAGTTGGAAAGCACCCAAGAGCAACTGGCCAAGAGCATCAAGGAACTGGAAGATGCGATCGCCGGGCTGACCCAAACCCTCCACGGCCAGGATTTACAGATTGTTAGCGCAACGAAGGAAATAGACCAGTATCAAGCCGAATGGAAACACTGGAGACAAAAGATCGAAACCCTGCTGATGGAGGAAAGCCAGCTGGCCGAAGAGCTGGTCGAATGCCAGCAGGAGGCCCGGAAAACCGAAGCGGCGCTACAGACCTCTGAACTTCTAAAAAGCGAAAAAGAGGAAAACCTTCGCTGCCGAGAGCAAGATTTACAAAACCTGAAGGCTGAAATCGAAGGGCTCATGGCCGAAGTCACGGAAGCGAAAGTACGCCTGGGCGCTTTTCAGGAGAAGAAACAGAACCTGGACCAAAACCTGGAGCGAGCCCGAAAACTTTCTCAGGAGACGGCCGCCCTTCTTGAGCAACGCCGCCAGGAAGTTCAGGAAAGCATTCAGCTCATCCGCGCCGCCGAAGAACAACGACGTCTGGCCGAGATTGACCTCCACCGCCTTCTGGCGGTGCATCAAGAACTCCAATCTCATCTGGAAGGCGGGAAGGAGGCTTTACGCGCGGAGCGGGAGAAGCTCGAAAAAGAAGAGAGCCGTTGGAAAGAACGCCGGGGAACCTTCCAGGACCTGCTGGGAAAGAAAAACACCCTTGCCATGAAACTCATGGAACTCGACCTTAACATCAAACACCTCCTCTCCAATGTGGAGGAGAAGCATCGCCTGAGTCCCGAAGCCCTCCTGGTCCGGGAAGATGAGCGAGATTACTTTTCTCCGGAGGTGGAAGCTCGCCTCGGGGAACTGAAATCTTTGATCGAGTCCATGGGTGAAGTGAATCTGTTGGCCATTCAGGAATATGAGGAGGCCAAAACCCGTTTGGAGTTTCTGACCGAACAGGAAGCAGATTTAGTGCAATCTTTAGAGGCCCTGGACCAGGCGATTAAGAAGATCAACCGCACTTCCCGTAAGCGCTTTGCGGAAACGTTCGAAGCGGTAAACCAGAAGTTCAAGGAGACCTTCATGGTTCTCTTTAACGGCGGGCGGGCGGAGCTCGTGCTTACGGATGAATCCAACCTTCTGGAAACCGGTGTGGACATCATTGCCCAGCCACCGGGAAAGAGGTTGCAGAACATCAGCCTTCTTTCCGGCGGGGAGAAAGCCCTGACCGCCCTGGCTTTAATCTTTTCTCTTTACTTGATTAACCCCAGCCCCTTCTGTCTTATGGACGAAGTGGATGCTCCCCTGGACGACGCCAATATCGGGCGGTTCAACAAGATGATCAAAGATATGGCCCCCAAATATCAGTTTATCCTCGTTACCCACAACAAACGCACCATGGAACTGGCTGACACGCTTTACGGTGTCACCATGGAAGAACTGGGCATCTCCAAGCTGGTCTCGGTAAAATTGAATTAAAAAAAAGGCAACGGGCTCAAGGTTCGGGGCAATAGGTTATAGGCGATAGGCAGAGGTCAATGATCAATGGTCAATAACCAAAGACTTAATGACCTATGACTATTACTCCTTGCGTCTCACGCTTTACGCCTCACGGAGTTAAGATGGCTGAAGAGAAGAAGGGATTTTTCCAGCGGCTGAAACAGGGTCTTTTTAAGACGCACCAAGGTCTGGTCAGCAAGATCGATCAACTGATTGCCGGCAAGAAAAAAATCGATGATGATCTTCTGGCGGAGCTGGAAGAAATTTTGATTACCAGCGACATCGGGGTAAAAACCACCCAGGAATTGTTGCACAATGTCGCGGTAAAGGTTCGGCGGAAGGAACTCGAGGATGCGGATTTATTGAAAAAAAACCTCCAGGAACAAATGCTGCACATCCTCAGCCAGCAGGAGAATTCCCTTAAGCTCTCGGCCGCCCGCCCTTTTGTCATCATGGTCATTGGCGTCAACGGTACGGGCAAGACGACGACCATCGGGAAGATGGCCCAGAAATTCAAAGCTCAGGGGAAATCGGTTCTCCTGGTAGCCGCGGATACTTTCCGGGCTGCGGCCATTGAGCAGCTGGAAATCTGGGGGCAACGAGCGGGCTGCGAGGTGATCAAACAAAAGAGTGGTTCCGACCCCTCAGCGGTCGTTTTCGATGGCTTGAAAGCCGCAAAATCACGGGGAATGGACGTCGTCATCGTGGATACGGCCGGCCGGTTGCATACCAAAGTCAACCTGATGGAGGAATTGAAAAAGGTCAAACGGATTGTGGAACGAGAGATACCCGGTGCTCCTCACGAGATTCTCTTAGTCCTGGATGCGACGACCGGACAAAACTCCATTAGCCAGGCCAAGATGTTTAACCAAGCCGTGGGAGTAACCGGGATCGCTCTGACCAAATTGGATGGTACCGCCAAAGGGGGGATTCTGATTGCCATCTCCGATGAGCTGAAAATTCCTCTGCGCTACATCGGCATCGGGGAAAAAGTAGATGACCTGCGCGATTTTAACGCCAGGGATTTCGTCGAGGCTTTGTTTTGAAATACGGGGTGGAGGGTTACTGCACCAGGAAGAATCTGTGCGTCGAAATAGCCCCAATTGACGAAAATACCCCCTTGGATCATTCGCTATGCGCTTAACGCCATGCGCTTATGCGTTCTTTCAGTTCTTGCCCCCTGCTCCCTGCCCCTTGCCCTTTTCCGCTTCCCCTCGCGCTCTTACGGTATTTCGTGGCATTGATATCCTTTTTTCCGATTTTAGTGGTATACTGTTTTCGTCGTTAATGAATTATGATGGCTTCGTAAAAAGTCCATCTGCGGCGTTGCGCTTCACCTTCGTCGTTGCGGCGTACCTTGTAGTACGCCTCTCTCCTCAGCTTTTGCGCGCCTTGCATATGGAGCTTTTTACTTTGCCATCCCAATTTTAACTTTTTACGAGATCATCAATTATGAGACTCAGAAAAAGCACAAAAGCGATTGACATTTTTTTTGGGAGGAGTATTCTAAGCTACTCGGGATAAGAATTAACCTCCATAAGATGAGGAGGATAAAAATATGCAATTGATTGATTTTAAAGTAAAATTGCCGTTCAAAATTCAGAAAAGAAAAAAATGGCTTCTTGCTTCTTGCCCTGTTCTTGATATCCATTCCCAGGGAGAAACTGAAGAAAAGGCCAAAAAGAATTTGGCTGAAGCTATTTCTCTTTTTCTCATCTCCTGTTTTGAAAGAGGAACCCTGGACGAAGTTCTGAAAAAATGTGGTTTCAGGCCACGATACGAAATGCCTGCCGTTAAATTATCTCCAATGAAAAGCCAAAATTTCATCGATGTCCCGATCCCATTTTACATAAATGAGGTTGGTCAACCTGAATGCCACGTATAACTCCGGTTCACTGGAAAATATTGGAATGTATTTTTCAAAAGGATGGGTTTGTTTTTGAAAGGCAAGCAGGAAGCCATCGATCCTATGCAAAAATAAGGTTCCACCGGCCGGTCGTAATTCCTACGTACAAAGAAGTGGATGTGGAAATCATTCAAAGCAATATGAAGACAGCTCGTATGTCCCGTGAGAAATATTTTGAGCTTTTGAAACTTTGCAGAAAAACCTCCTAAAAAAAGGGGGGCTGTTCCCCTCACGCACGGTTGTTCCGTATTTTCCTTATCCCCCACGCCCCATGCCCCTGCCCTTTTCCGTTTCCGCTTGCGCTTTCGCGACTTGCCCCTTACGCCTTACGGTATTTGATCGTTATTTTGACCTGCTCGGAATTTTCTGCTATGATGCGGTAACTTCTGGATTTCCCCTACAACCTTTTCCCTGGATTTTAAACCCAGGCCTTCCAAGAAGCGGGGAATAAGAATGCGCGATGATCATTCAGCCCTCCAGATCAAATGTCACACCAAAACGCAAAGAACGCCAAGCGATATTTTTAGACTGCTATTTGCCTCTCTTAAGATTCTTTTGACCCTACTGTATTCGATTAATAAGATAATAATGGGATCTTCGGTGGAACCGTCTTTGCGTCCTTTGCGCCTTGGCGGGGGAAAATATTATGAAGGAGATTAGGGCGATTTGACTTAGGAGTCAAAACTCATGGATGAAGGGCAGATTGTCAAGGATAAAAATTTGACCCCGGATTTTTAAAACAAAGAAAAGTGATTTCTCAGGAAATAACATAAACCTAATCACCAATCCTATTAAAGAAGGTGATTCCCTATGCCAAAACGAATAAGCACGACTGGGAGCGAATTATTTATTGTCGATAATAGTGACCAGGAATGGAAGGTCTTGCGCTATCTCCATGATTGGTGCCAGATTTCGAAAAGCTTTGATATTGCCACAGGCTTTTTTGAAATTGGGGCCTTGCTCGGTTTAAATGATGAATGGCAAAAAGTAGATCAAATCCGCATTTTGATGGGGAATGAGGTATCCCAACGCACCAGAAGTGCGTTTATTGAAGCCTTCGAAAAAACCAAACGGCGCCTTGATGAAAGCATTGAGTCTGAAAAGCAAAAAAATGATTTTCTCGTTGGTGTCCCGGCTATTGTCGTAGCCATTCGTTCTGGCAAAATTACTTGCCGGGTATTCCGAAAAGAAAAATTTCACGCCAAAGCCTACATTACTCATGCGCGGCTTGAGGTTGTTGGCTCATCTGCTTTAGTCGGGTCATCCAATTTTACCTCGCCGGGGTTGACAGAAAATATAGAACTAAATGTCCAAATCACCGGCCAATCAGTTTCCGTACTTCAAGAATGGTACGAACAGCATTGGCAGGAAGCCGAGGATGTTACGGCAGAGGTTCTCAAGACAATTGAACGTCATATCCAGGAATATCCTCCCTTCTTGGTTTATGCCAAGGCCCTGCAGGAGTTCTTCCGTGGCCACGAGATGACTGTCGGGGAATGGGAACAAACTCAGTCCCGGATGTACCCAATTCTCGACGAGTACCAGAAGGAGGGCTATCGCGCACTTCTGAAAATCGCGGCCCAGTATGGAGGTGCCTTTCTTTGCGACGGTGTGGGGCTTGGGAAGACCTATGTCGGGCTGATGCTGATTGAACGCCTGGTCGTTCATGAACGGAAACGAGTTGTTCTTCTCGTACCAAAAGCGGCCCGGTCTGACGTTTGGGAGCGTGACATACGACGCTACCTCCGTTATTTGGGGGGCGATTTCAGCAATCTTGTGATATTTAACCACACCGATCTGCTTCGGGGGGGCGATTACTGGTATCGGCTGGATCGGGTGAAGGAAATGGCGGATGTGATTGTGATCGATGAGGCCCATCACTTCCGAAACCCCGGCTTGAGAGGGCACCCAGAGGAAATCAAGTCACGTTACTGGCGCCTGTATGACATCGCGGAAGGCAAGACAATGTACTTTTTGACCGCGACCCCCATTAACAACCGCCTAACCGATCTCCAGCATGTTATCGAACTTTTCTCCCGGCGTGAGAAGCCAGACCACTTCAAAGGGGCTCCGCTTGGGATTCATTCCCTCCCTGGCCACTTCCGTAAGCTGGAGAAGGCCCTCGAAAAGATAGTCGATAGGAACTCCCAGACAGAAGGGGAAGTTGATATTGAAACCAATGAAGCGGAGGCCGAACGTATCCTCTGGAGTGATGACCTTTTTCGTGCCCTTGTGGTTCAGCGGAGCCGCGCTTACGTGAAGAAAAGCCAGGAGCAGCACGGCGGTTCCAAAGCCATATTCCCTGAACGTGAGGTGCCGCGCGTGGCACACTACAAGCTGCGAACCACTTACGGACGCTTGCTGGACATGGTGGAAAAAGCCTTTGAAAAGGAGAAGCCGCTGTTTTCCCTCGCGGTTTACTACCCCTTGGCCTACTACATCGGTCCAGACATGGAGAAACAGCAGCGGGCATGGTTGGAGAATCGTCAGAAGGCTGTTGTAAGCCTCATTCGGATTCTATTCTTAAAGCGGTTTGAAAGTTCCGCCCGGGCCTTTGAATTCTCCTGCGACACGCTCCTTTTAAAGCTGTTGGCCTGGGTGACGAAGCATAGCACAACCCCGACAGAGAAAAAACGGCTCGACCGCTGGATGAGACAGAACGAAGAACTGCTCGCCCAGGTCCATGCGGATCACCATGAGATGTCTGAGGAGGAGGCAGACGAGGATCTCATTGACCAGGAAATGCTGGATGAAATTGAGCCGCTTTCGCGCGACGATTACAAAGTGGATGAAATCCTCAACGAAACCTACCTTGACCTTGATGAAATTATTCAATTTCTTACCGAGCTTAAAAGGTTCAAGCCAGCAAATGATGATAAACTGAAGGCCCTAATCAGGCTGTTGAAATCGGATACCGACCTCAAGGGTAAGAAAGTCTTGATTTTCTCCGAATTCATGGCAACCGCCCGCTATCTAAAAAAGCAGTTGGAAGCTGCGGATATCAAGGACGTGGACCAGGTTGACAGCGCCACGCAGCGCGACCGCTCAGAGATCATCCGCCGATTCGCGCCATATTATAACTCCCCTCCGCAGGGAGAGTTATTCTCAGGAATTGATCAGGAGACTCGCGTTCTCATCTCTACCGACGTTCTTTCAGAAGGTTTGAACCTTCAGGATGCCACTCGGCTGATCAATTACGACATTCACTGGAACCCGGTTCGGCTTATGCAGCGGATCGGCCGTGTGGATCGCCGCCTTAATCTGGAAGTCGAAGCCCAGATGATCGCCGACCACCCCGAACTGAAGGAGACCCGTGGCAAGGTAATCTTTTGGAATTTCCTGCCTCCCGAGGAATTAGACGACCTACTCCGCCTCTATTCCAAGGTGTCGCACAAGACCTTACGTATCTCGAAGGTCTTTGGCATTGAAGGGCGAAAACTTCTGCGTCCCGAGGATGACTTCGAGGCCCTAAAAGATTTCAATCATCAATACGAAGGGACAACGAGTGCCACCGAGGGGATGCAGCTGGAGTTCATGAAGTTGCTCCAGGAAAACCCTGGCCTTGAGGAGCGCCTATCTAATTTGCCCTTGCGTGTCTTTAGCGGGAAACAGCACCCAAAGCCGGACACCCGTGCCGTATCCTTCTGCTATGCGCTCCCCGCGCCGAGCGCCCAAGAAAAGGATGAAAGCGTCAAAGATGCAGAAAAATGGACAGAGGTGACGGGCTTTACGAAATGGTATCTTTATGATCTGGCTACGGAGAAGATCATTGAGGAGCCCAGCGAGATTATAGACATGATCCGCAGCCAGCCGAATACACCCCGCCACCGTTCAGTTGAGGACAAGACCTTATCTGAAATCCGGGCAAAAATAGACAAGCACATTAAGAACACATACCTCAAGCAAGTCCAGGCGCCCATCGGCGTGAAACCAATTCTTAAAGCATGGATGGAGTTAAGCTGACTATGAACAATCAATATCCCGATATTGAACGCCTTCGTTCCATCAAGACCCTCCCCCAGCTTATCGCCTACCTCCGGGACGAATTGGAATGGCCCATCGGACGAGATGACATCGAGGATGTGACCTTCGACTACGATCCCGAAGAACTCGGCTTCGATGCAGCGTCCAGCGTTCGTTTCAAGGAAATCAAGCAAATTCGCCCCCTGGAATCCAACCAACCATGGGGCATCTTCTGGATTAACTTTGAGAAGAAACGTCTGCCGGTTGTCATGCTCCGGCGCATCCTGGCAAATTTGGCTATCAAAAAGCGGCCTTCCGCACGGAAAGGCGATCGTCCAGCCTGGCGCCCCCACGATCTGCTTTTTATCTCGGCGTATGGGGAGGATCACGACCGTGCGATAACCTTCGCCCACTTCTGGCAAAACCCGGAAAGCCCCGGCGATTTGGCGATCCTCAAGGTGCTCGGTTGGGACGGTGGCGATACGGTCCTTCATCTCGCTGACGCTCACCACACCCTGACTGAGAAACTGCGTTGGCCTGAAAACCCCTCGGATGTGGAGTCCTGGCGCAAACAATGGGCTTCTGCCTTTATACTGCGTCACCAGGAGGTTATCGCCACCGCGCAGGAACTGGTTGAGGAACTCGCCCGGCTTGCCATCGCCATCCGCAAGAGAGCCAACACCATTCTTTCCCGTGAGTCGAAACGCGGCCCTATGCGGCAGCTTTGCGCTGCGTTTCAAACAGCGCTCATTCATGACCTGACGGAGGATGATTTTGCCGACGTCATCGCGCAGACCATCTCCTATGGCCTACTTGCGGCTCGTTTTTCGCGTCCGGCTGGGATTTCGGTTCAGAACCTCGTGGACATGGTTCCACCTACCAACCCATTCCTGCGCGGATTACTTGGCATGTTCTTGAATGTGGCCGGGAGAAAGGAGGCCTTCGATTTCGATGAACTGGGTATCCAGGAAGTTGTCGAGCTTCTTAACATTGCCAACGCAGAAGCCGTGAAGGCTGATTTCGGTAATCTTACCCGCAATGAAGATCCGGTCATCCATTTCTACGAACATTTTCTAAAGGCCTACGACTCGAAAAAGAAAGTCCAGCGCGGTGTCTTTTTTACGCCCCTGCCGGTCGTCTCCTACATTGTTCGAAGCGTCCACGAACTTCTACAGACCGAATTCGGCATCGAAGACGGACTCGCCTCAACCGTTAGCTGGGGCGAGATGGTGAAGCGTAATAAGGATTTGAAAATCCCGGACGGTGTTAAACCCGATGAATTCTTCGTGACCATGCTCGACCCTGCAACTGGCACCGCGACCTTCCTTGTGAAAATTATTGAGATAATCTTCTGCTACATCAAGGATAAATGGGATGAAAAGGGGTATGCGTCAATGCCGCCGCTTCCCGGGCGTAAACCGGTCATCGAAAATCGTAGATTCACGGACTACTGGAACGCCTATGTCCCGCAGGCCCTTTTGCCCCGGCTTTATGGCTATGAGCTGATGATGGCTCCGTACACCATTGCCCATATGAAACTCGGCCTGAAACTCTCAGAAATCAACGCCCGTCTTGGCCAGCCGGATTACCAAGTCAAATTCGAGGGGCGTGCCCACATCTATCTTACCAACTCCCTTGAACCGCAGTCCGATGTTCAACCAGCATTGGCCGGTATCTTCCCCGCGCTCGCCCATGAAGCACAGGCTGTCAACGCAGTAAAAAGAAATAAACGTTTCACCGTAGTCATCGGCAATCCGCCGTATTCAAAAATCTCGTCCAACCTAACACCTGAGATGCGTGAGACTGTGGAGCGCTATCGCTTCGTAGACGGTGAAAGAATAAAGGAGCGCGGTGCACTTCAATTTGAAATAAACCTCCAGGACGACTATGTTAAATTTTTTCGTTTTTGCGAAAATCAGATCGTTATATCGTCAGTTGGTATTCTCGGTTTAATCACTAACAACGGATACATCAGCACACCAACACTACGAGGGATGAGAAACTCTTTACTGGAGACTTTCGAAAGCATTTGGGCTCTTGACTTGCACGGCCATCTCGCAAAAGGAGAAGTTGCCCCGGATGGTACTCCCGAGGGAAATGTATTCGACATACTTCAAGGTGTCGCTATATTTCTTGGGAGCCACTTAAAGAAAAAAGGAGGCAATGCGGCTGTCTTTCACACTGATTACTACGGCTCCAGGGCAATCAAATATTTATTATTGCAAAAAAGCAGTAGGACCTCGACCAACTTCTCCCATATAAAACCTTCGGCGCCTTTTTACCTGTTTATACCGCACGACGCGGATTTGGGGCAGGAGTGGAACCTCGGTGTAGGGCTAAGCGAACTGTTCCCCAAAAATAGCGCTGGCATAATTACAGCTCGTGATGGACTTGTAATTGCTGAGAATCGACGCCTTCTTGCGGAACGCCTTGATCTGTTTAGCAAGGCAAGGGGCAGCGAAGCCACTATTTATGGGGAGTTTGGCTTTTCGGAGAGCAAACGATTTGACTTACGAGATTCACAGGCTGGGCTTCGAAAGCTCAAATCGTACACCGAGCCTATCCGCCGCATACTACACCGTCCCTTTGACGAGCGTTTCATTTTCTTCCATTCAAGCGTTGTGTGGAGTATGTCGCGTCCGATGGCAGACCAAATGCGTGGTGGAGATAACATCGCTTTGGTAGCTACTCGCCAAGTCACACGTCCACAGTTTGAACACGTATTTGTCTCTCGCCATATAATCGAAATTAAGGCTTGCTCACACGACAGAAATACGCAGATATTTCCTCTATTCATAATTGGCGAGGGCGATAAATTGGGTTTGGCATCTGGGACGACTCCAAATCTCAAGGGAACGGTTTTTATAAAGCTATCTCAAGCCCTCGGACTGAAGATAAACTTCGGCGAGCGAGGTATAGGTAGAGACGACGAACTCACTCCGATGCGCTTCTTCAACTATGTTTACGCGGTCATGCATTCACCAAATTATCGGGCACGTTACTTTGAATTCCTTAGAAGTGATTTCCCCCGTTTGCCTCTGACAGACAATCTGGAGTTATTCCATGCATTGACAAAACATGGGGAAGAACTCATCGCTCTGCACCTAATGGAATCACCCAGGTTGGAAAAGCACATCGCGAAATGGGTGGGCAAGGTGCCAAGCGGCGAGGTTGAAAAGGTGACATATGCGGACAGGACCGTCTGGATAGACAAGTTTGGGTCGGAAGGTTTTTGCAGTGTTCCAGAGACCGTCTGGAACTTCCACATTGGTGGGTATCAAGTTTGTGAAAAATGGATCAAGGATCGAAGGGGCCGTAGGCTCTCAGCTGCCGATATTGATCACTATCAAAAAATCGTCGTCGCCATAAACGAAACCTTAAGCCTCATGTCCGAAATCGATAAGGTCATCGAACAACATGGGGGCTGGCCAGAGGCGTTTGCTTTAAAAAAGCAGGGGGGAGATTCAGCCAATGGAATGGACCCCTCCTCCCCTTCGAAAGCCTATGCTAAACAAGCTTCGATGGATAGCGTTCAATTGAAATTAGCTGCAGAAGATCACCCTTCAGAATATCCAAGCGGGGAAAATGCAAGAGAAAAACCCGTTCAAAATGAGATTGAGGAGGAAAAAAGAGAAACCATTGGCAAAGAAGAGAGCGACACCAAAAAAGAGGAATATGATTTTGATGAATTGATTATACGTGTTCGTAAATTTGTATCAGAAGCTGGATCGGAAGGGATCGAACGTGGAGAACTGATTAAATCCATTGCTCAGGAGCTTGGGTTCCAGCGGGCTGGAAGTCGAATCAGTGAAGATATCAATTCTGCGATAAACGCTTCCTCACGACGTGGGATTAGTAATGTCCAAAATGACGTCGTATATCCTTATTGTCGCTCAATTCAAGAGTATGACCGAGAATTCCTGAAGGAAATGTTCATAAGTGCAATTGGGAACACCTGGATTTCGAGAGAAGATGCAATTAGGGCAGCTTCCCGCTATCTGGGGTTTACCCGTACCGGAGAGAGCATCCAAGAAAATCTTAAATCCGTTATAAGCGGACTAATCCGCCAAGGTCGTTTAGAGGCAGAAGGGGAATGGATCAGAAAACTCTAACCAAGAAAGTGGGGTCTCTATGTCGGATCAGAGAGAATTACCGCTACGCCATATTTCCATCCGAGCACCATGGCATGATAACAAATAGTGCGGAACAGTCTGCCTTCACCCGGAATTCAATGGTTCTTGCCTGCGCCTCCCCCGAATATCGGAACATCGGATCGCCGATAAATCCGGCTGCCGGTGGCCTCTGACTTTCCAAACTTTGTAGATTGAACTGAAATTCAATAAGGGGCAATATTCCCCCGGAAAATCAAGGAGTTCTTCCTGAACTATCCTGAACTATTCTGTTGACATATTCTGTCAAAAGGCGTAAGTTTCTACCCATAATCATTAAGGCTTTGGATATACTCTTTATTTCAGAATTTCTGATGAAGTGCGGAGATTGGCACGCTATGTGGAATAATGGAAACAGAAATTGAAGCTGAAATATTTTGGCGATTCTTACGACATTGTGAAGCGAAGTCTTCTTCGGTGGCTGGGCGCATACGGGGCGTGGGTGGCCCATCCAATGTTCACCGAACATGTTTCTTCTGATCAAGCTGCTGCTTTCTCTCTCTTGTTAGGTGTCCCGCTACTATCCCTTGACATAATCAAAGCAGAGACAGACCGCGAATCCTATTTTGCTCGCGCCCGAAGATGTCCAGATCATCTTTTCCTTGATCCGGACACTGGCCTTCGATTAACGGCCAACCGAGCTAAGAACGCTCCCTCATATCTGTTCGGATCAGAGATCATCTCGATTGTCCGTGAACGCCCCACGTTGTTGACACTGGTCTTTGACCAGTCCCTGCCGAGGGGACGTGAGCCCGAGCAGCTCGCGGGAAAATTGGCTTTCCTATACAATCAAGGTATTGCTTCCATCGCCTACGTGTCCCATGCCTGTTTCATTCTTATGGGCACCAATAAGGAACTCGTAAAGAAAGCATTGGAGCTCATTCAATGTGAATCGGGGTTACCAACGAGCCGTTTTGTGATGAATAAGACCATAACATAATCGGCTACACCGGGTCGCCAAAAAATCCGACTCCCAGTGCGGTCATGAGCTATGCCAAGTCCTTGGAGATTTTTGGAAAGCGTATTGAAGATAAACTTGCAGAAAAAAGAGATCTTCTTCCGGAAAAATCCGCTCGTCTTTTAGAAATAGGAGCTTAAAATGCCTCCAACAGTATCCTTTGTAAACCTAAAAGGGGGAGTCGGCAAGACAGCTGTTTCAGTCAATTTTGCAGCATTTTGTGGTCTACAAGAATTAAAGACTTTGCTTATTGATACGGACCCTCAGACTAACGCAACCTTCTCATGTATTACGGTAGAAAAATGGAAAGATCATTCTACAAAAAAGGGAACCATTGCAAATATTATGGGTATGAGAAGGCATACCTCTCCAGAAGGTGGAGAAGCGAATGTATCTGAAATAATAATACGCAACGTTTTCAGAAATGTCGATTTGGTACCCTCACATTTAGATTTGTTTACAATTGACTTAGATTTAGCTGCTACCACTGCCAGAGAAACCAAGTTAAAAAGGTCTTTAGGTGACATCTTAACGCAATATAAAATTGTTGTTTGTGATTGCCCCCCAAATTTAACTATCCCTACACAAAATGCGTTGGCGATGAGTACTCACTTTGCAGTACCAGTTTCGCCTGATTTTTTATCGGCAATTGGGATAGGTATACTATTGAGCCGCGTTAAAGACTTCTGCAAAGACTTGCAGCATGACCTCCAACATATTGGCATAATACTTTCTCGGGTTGGCCGCCCCGCAAGGCATCGTTCTGAAATATCTGATGATTTGCGGGCGAGGTTTGGTGAATTGGTAATAACTCCTGAGATTAAAGAGCGTGCCGCAGTCAGCGAGGCCGCCTCACAAAATCGATCAATATATGAAATGGGCGACAGGGAAGCTAAAAAGGAATTTGAGGATTGTTCTATTGAAATTTTGAAAAGGATGGGTGAATTATGAAGACACACTCGGTTGCAAAAGCTCTGAGATTATTAGCTGATATTTTAGAGGCGCGGCCAGATTTAGATATTTCAGAACTTGGTAAGCTTTTTGGGCCATCAAGCGAACTCGATACAGGACAAGTGGCGGTAAATTTAAAGACCTTACATTCTCTTTCAAAAATAGGAAGGAAAGAATGGCTAAAACTAATCGCAGACTATGGATTCCAAATTGATGTCAAGCCCCGTGATTCATCGAGAAATATAATGGGAAAACTTCTCAACTATCTTGATGCCAACCCAGAGGCAGTAGATACGCTTAAAAGAAAAGCTAAGGAGACCTTCGAGAAACCCTCTGCGCTGAGTCGGGCGCTTGATATTCTCTTAGAAGGTACCTAATTATGAAAAATCTAATTGATGAATTAGAAGCCAACTATTCTTCTTTCAATGGTGAACTTAAGACGAGATTTACTCAAGCGTATGTTGCTCTGGAAAGCAATAATAGTCTTTATTTAGAGAGTTATAAGAGGTTGTCCTCTTTGGAAGCATGGAAAGCGTATGTATTGGAAAACAAAATTCATATTTCATCTTTATGCTTTTTCATAGAGGCCCAAAATGATGCTCTTTTGTCGCACAGTCTTGCAAAAATTGGATCATGGCGCCCATCGCTGCAATCTCTTAGGAGCGCCATTGAGAATACATTATTTTGCCTCTATTATAAAGATCATCCTGTCGAATATGAATTATGGGAGGCGGGGAAAAACCAGTTGCCAATATCAGATTACGTCAATTATATTTCCAAACACCCTAAATATAACTCAATAGATGATAATTTGTCAGGTATTGCTTTGTTGAAAAGAGAATACTCGACCTTATCAAGAGCCGTTCATGCTACCTCGATCAGGTTCCGAATGACTCAAATAGATCAATTTTTCCCGGTTATAATGTTACCTGATATATCAAAAATGAACCAGTGGCTAACAAGGGAAGAAAAGGCAATTCAAGCCATAAATCAAATCCTCATCACTATGTATTTCGATGATTTACAGGGCGCTAAGCTTAGAAATCTTAGGAAAGCCATAAGTTTCGCAATTCCGCGAAATCTTTATGAACAATATCGAACTCAATTCAATATACGATTTTATGAGCTGAGTGATGAGAGCTAAATCCGCCAAAGGATGTATGGTTCAACCCAGAATCGATAGTGCGCACGGGGTCAGGTCTATTTTGTTTGCATTCGGAATTTCCTGAAATTCGATCATCGTAAAAGGGGACGTTCTTTCTGAGTGAACTTACGGACCTGGCTGCCGCCGTTGCGGAAGCAATTTGCCAAGGAGAGGGGGACGCCCTTAAATAATTCAGTTTCTTATGGATCGATCCATCTGGTTTTTTTAGGAACAAATCCAGATGAGGAAGTGGTTCAAATTCAAATCCTGGGTAAACCGGGACGTGAGTTCAAAGTGAACTTGCTTGTAATCCCGAAAAGAGGGGGGAAGGGTTATTTGTTGTGGCTTTATGGTCGGAAAAGAAAAAGGCCATAGAAAATTCAGGGAGGATGAATCTTCTATGGCCTTATGTCTGGAGGGGTCCTTCTCTATTTTTTGGGAATCAACCAATCCAAGCCTAAAAAGCTCAATCTCCCTTCGGTCGGCACTCCGGTTTCCGGGTCCCAGCCCATGGCCCCATAATAAAGTTTCAGGGTATTGGCGAAATCTTCGCGGGTAATCTTTTTCTCCCGGGGAGTCCCGGCCTCCAAGGTTTCATATAATCTCTCGGGGAGATAATCATCCTTTTTGGACAACCCTTCCCGGATGTTGAACATCCTCGCCATCGTGACCGTCCGCTCCCCCAGCTCCATCAATTCGTAAAGGCTGGTATTCCAGCCGGTAATCGCCTCCACCGCCTCGGCGAGCGTAACAAGAGGAATCGCCGTATAAGGCGCCGCGGCAAAGTTACAGACTCCCAGGGAGTTAAAGGAGTTCCAGATTGCCTGGGTGTGGACAAACTGCCGAACCTTTCTCGGGCCCATCTCCAGCGCCGGGACGGGCTCCATAACACCGGCCGGCTTGGCAGCTTTCAGCGCCGGGCCATCGGTTAAGAAAGAAGTATCATGGGGAGCTTCGATATGATCCGCCCCGGTGGGGGAGGTGGCATAACTCAGGGACAATCCCTGCTTTCCCCGCGGATCATGCATGGGCAGTTCTTGGCCCTTGATGTGCATGGCAAATTTTTCGGCCCCTTTCCCGATCTTCTGGGCCGCCCGCTGAACGCCTTCCGCCAACACATCGCCGAAACCTTCGCGTCTGGCGATCTTCCCAATCATGGCCAACATGGCATCCGTATTCCCAAAGCGAAGGTCAATCTCGTCGGTGTCTTTTGCAGTAAGGATTCCCTTTTCCACCAATTCCATGGCAAAAGCGATGCAAACACCCACGGAGATGGTATCTAAACCGTACCGGTTGCACATCTCATTCCCCTGGGCGATAGCCGCCAGGTTATCAATCCCGCAGTAGGACCCCAGGGAGGCGACCGTCTCGTATTCAGGCCCCCCGTATTCGGGAGAGGCGTTATACTTGCCCTCCACCTTGACCGACCGCTTGCATAGAACCGCACAAGCGTAGCAACCTTCCGATTTCACCAGGATCGTGTCGGTCATCTTTTCGCCGCAAATGGCTTCCGCCCCCTCGAATTGCCCCTTTTGAAAATTCCGCGTCGGCAGGATCCCCGAGTTCTGCAGGGGCATGACGAACATGGGCGTCCCGAACTTTTTCAAATTCTGGGCCATTCCGGACTGGGAAAGGAGTTCGAGTACTTTTTTCCCGATCTCCCCGACTTTTTCCGGATTGGCCAGCGAAACCCTCTGCGTGCCCCGGGCGGCAATGGCCCGCAGGTTCTTGGACCCCATCACGGCTCCCATGCCGGTACGGCCGTTGGCATGCTTCAGTTCGTTGACCACGCAGGCATAGCGCACCCGCTTCTCCCCGGCCGGGCCGCACTGGGCCACGCGAATCCGGTTGTCTCCGAGCTCCTCGCGGATCAGCTTTTCCGCCTCTCCGGTGTCTTTTCCCCAAATCTTGGAAGCATCCCGAATTTCCGCCCGGCCGTCTTTGATCCAGAGATATACCGGCTTGGCCGACCGCCCTTCAATGATGACTCCATCAAACCCCGCCATCTTCAGCTCCGGCCCGAAAAAACCCCCCGCTTCTGCTTCCCCGAAAGCCCCGGTCAAGGGAGAGCGGGCCGCCACGGTGTATCGGGTTAGACCCATTAGGGGCGCTCCGGAGATCACGCTGGACATAAAGAGCAGTTTGTTCTCCGGGCCGAGGGGGTCTACGCCCGCCTTTTGCTCTTTCAGCAGATAATACGAAGAAAGGGCGGATCCGCCCATATACGTGCGGTAGACGATTTCCTCCGGGGTTTCCTCGCGGATAGCCCCTGAGGTCAAATTGACCCGCAAGATTTTTCCGTTGTATCCTGTCGGCATAAAGCAACCTCCTTATAAAAAAATTGATCACGTGACTCGAAAGACGCCAACGTTTTTCCATTCTACACCGGCCGCGATAGGAAAGCACGAAAATCTTAGTAGAGGAAAAACGGGCGCGGGGTCAGATCTATTTTGTTTGCATTCGGAATTTACTGAAATTCGATCAAATCTTTATCCGCCAGGAAAGTTAGCGGGCTATAGAGACCCGGAGATCCGTATTCCGGTTTTTCACTCGGCAAATTTCCGTCTCAACACTATTTTTGATTTTAATGAGTGCTTGTCTTTGATTCCGTCTCTGCCTTAATTTCTGTGTAAAGATTGCGGGCCTCATTATAAATCTGCGTGCTTTCAATTCCTGGGGTTTTGGGCATCAAGATAAAAAGCCGTTCAAGGACTTTGAGACTTTCTTCCGGATGGCCGGTTACCCGGTATAACAGAGCGAGGCCGAAGTAGGAATGTGGGTGAACAGGTTTCAGATTCAAAGCCTTTTTGAAAAGCTCTTCCGCCCTGCTGAAATTCCCCTTTTCCATCATCAGATTCGCATAGTTATTTAGGAATACACTTTTTTTGTCCAGGCTTCCATTTCCCGACCAACTAACTCCAGGGGAACAAGGGAGGGAACAAGAAGGGTGGCTAATCCTGGAGCCAGAGACGCTCAAAAATTCTTAGAAAATCAGCCGGCGTGCAGACTTCGATGGGGATATTGGGCGTGGCCTTCTGCTTTAAGAAATGCTTTTTATCGAGCGTAATCAAATAGTCAGCTTCTGATTCCATGGCTGCGGCAAGGATTGGGGCATCCTTGCGGTTAATTAGACTGGCAGCCCTTTTCACTGCTTTTGCCGGCGGGTCCTCGACCATTAACATAGCCAGATTCCGGATGAACCGCCGAAATTGGATTACTAAATTGGGGAGTTTGGCGCAAAAATTACGATCCGCTTCAACCAGGACTTGCCGACTGACCACCATCTGGAGGACTTCAGCCTCGCAGAGATCCAGAACCGCGGCAGAGGCTCCGGTTACCGACGAGACCCCCGCAATGAGACGCTGGTGTCGATGAAAACCTTAATCTTTTGAAAAGGCTTCTTCAAGATATCGTTCCCGTTGGGATTTGAGACCCGCCAGCAGATCTTCCAAAGTCAGTCCTTCGCGCTTCATTTCCCGCTCCACCTTCCTGGCCAACGAAGCTCGCTCCAGTCGTTTGGGGGTCATCAACAAAACCTTCCCCACCCGGAAGAGATTAATCGTAGCTTGCGCATCCAGATTCATTTCTTCTCGTATGTCCTGGGGAATAGTAATCTGCCCCCGGATTCTTATCCTCGCGGGCCTGGGAACAGTAGCAAAAGCTTTCATAAGATTTCCTCCTTTTTCCAATAATAATAATAATTCAGATTATGCGAATAAGTCAAACTTCTTTATATGTATTATTGGCACCCTTCTCCGGACTTCCGGCAAGCGGGGATTGGGAGATGCCATTTACCCCGTAAATATCCGCTCTTACCCGCTTTTTAGAGTTTTTTTATTCCAGGCCGAGCACGATCATTCCTTGTGACGACCTCAAAAGGAAAGTCTGAGCGAGGAAGGGGGGCATGAAATCTATTCAGGAAAAAGTTTCAGAAGAGTTAATCAAGTTTAGGGAAGAACGGTGAAGCCTTCTTTTAAAGCTGCTTCCCTCAAATTTTGGTCGAGGCACACGAAGTCAGCCCCCGCAGTCATTTCCTCCGTTCAAATCAGTGCTGCGGCCAGTTGCAAGACACAAGTGGCAGCAGTGAAAAAAAAGAGTATTTGGAGGGCGGCATTGGGGCATTTTTGGGAGGGGGTACTAGGAAGAAGAGAAGGAAGAGTAGGCCTAATGCAATAAACTTTAAATCTATTTCTTTATTTTGATCTCACCGCTTTTGGAAAAGGGGATGGTAGTGCTGCCCATACTGGCCTTGATGATGGCTGCCCCCTCGATTTTATACTGCAAATCCTTGCCGGCCAGGATAAGGGCCAAGGGGTTGCCCAGGCTTCTTAAGTTCGTTTGCAAAGGAACCGGAACCAGGGTTGAAGCCGCTTTCACGATTTTAATTTCTTTTTCCAGACGACCTTTGCCCACTTCTTGACCGCTGAGATAGACCGTGTATTCCAGGGCTCGCAGCTTCAAATCAAACTGATTCGGGTTTTGGACCTCGATGCCAAAAAGGAAATCGATTTCCTGGAAGGAGATGCGCTTGATCTCGATTTCCTTCAAAGTGAAGGTGGGCTTTTCCAGAAATAAGCTAAGGCAAGAGGACAGCAGAAATAATAATCCAACCGCAGTGATCCTACCCAAGTATCTCATCCGCCTCCATGACCTCTGTTTATCAATCTATCCAACGGTTACCCCGCTGTCAACCTTTATCTAATGGTAATTTTTATAGCGTGAAACCTCTAGAAAAAATGTGTTACATTAAATTGCCCATGACGATTCTTATATCTAACATTACTTTAACCCTCGATGAGCAAGAAGCCGATCTGCGGCAAAAAATTGCCCAGGCGATCGGGATTTCGTCCGAACAAATTAAGGGCATCAAGATTATTAAAAAATCTCTGGACGCTCGCCGCAAGAATCGCCTGCACTTCGTCTACTCCCTGGAATTGTCCCTTCCGGCGGAAGAAGAAAAGAAAGTTCTCGGCAAACCCTCCTCTTCCCTGCAGGTGCAAAAGGTCATGGCCAAACCTTCCCCATCTCCTTGGCGCATCAAGAACAAACCCCAACATCGCCCCATTATTGTCGGGACCGGACCTGCTGCGCTCTTCGCCGCCCTAAGACTGACCGAGGTCGGCTGGCCCCCGCTGCTTTTGGAACGCGGCAAAGAGGTGCCCGAGCGGATCAAGGATGTAGAAAAATTCTGGCGCAGCGGGATCCTGGAGCCGGAAAGCAATATCCAGTTTGGGGAAGGGGGGGCAGGAACGTTTTCAGATGGAAAACTTTTCACTCGCCTAAACGATCCAAGAGTTGCCACCATCTTAAGTATTTTTTCCCGTTTTGGAGCTCCTGCGGAAATCCTTTATCTGCAGAAGCCTCACATCGGAACGGATAGATTGCGCCGGGTGATCATAGCGATGCGTCAATATCTTAAAGAAAAAGGTGCCGAGTTCCATTTTCAGGCCAAAGTGACTGGCCTTAAAATCTTCCAGGGCCATCTTCAAGGGATCGTTATTAATAACCAAAAAGAAGTTGATACGCCTATTCTTCTCCTGGGCCCGGGACACAGCGCCAGGGATACTTACCGGATGCTCGGCAACGCGGGGGTAGCGATGGAAAGTAAATCCTTGGCCATCGGACTTCGGGTGGAACATCCCCAAAGACTCATCGACCGCATCCAATACGGTCCATCCGTTGGACATCCCCGCTTACCCCCGGCAGAGTATCAATTAACCTACCGCTGCTCCAAGGGGCGCGCGGTTTATTCCTTTTGCATGTGTCCGGGTGGGGCTGTAATCGCAGCCAGTTCTGAATTTCAAGGGTTGGTAACGAATGGAATGAGTCTGTTCCACCGCAATTCTCCCTGGGCCAACAGCGCCCTGGTCATCCAGGTGGGATGGGAGGACTTCCGTACTCAAGGGCCATTCGCAGGAATGGAATTCCAGCGGCGATGGGAGGAGAAAGCTTTTCAATTGGGGGGTGAAAACTACCACGCCCCTGCCCAGGGGCTCCCCGATTTTTTGGAGGACCGAGAGCCTTCTTCATTGAGGAAAACGAGCTTTAAGCCGGGGGTTACTCCCGCCCGATTGGAGGAATGTCTGCCGCTTTTTGCCGCGGAGAGCCTGCGGGAAGCACTCCCCTATTTCAACCGGAAGATGCCGGGGTTTTCCTGCCCGGAAGCGATGTTGCTGGGTATCGAAACGCGTACGTCAGCTCCCCTGCGTATCCTGCGCGGGGAGGATTATCAATCCCGGAATGTTCGCGGCCTTTATCCCATTGGTGAGGGATCAGGTTATGCCGGAGGGATCGTCAGTTCAGCGCTCGACGGCATGAAGGCCGCGGAAATGGTCCTGAAGAAATTGGAATAAGGCGATAAGGAATAAGCGATAGGCCATGGGCCATAGGAAATAAGCAAGGCTGTAGGGGGGAGGAAGGAATAGGGTAGAAGGCGGAAGGTTGGAGGTTGGAGGGAAAAAATGGAAAAAGTTTTCGTTAATCAATTGAAAAAGGGCCATGCTGTGGAAAGCATTTTTCTCGTCAGGGAAAAGAGCCTGACCAGGACCAAGACCGGAAACCTCTATCTTTCTCTCCGCCTGGCCGACCGCACGGGAGAGGTTGAAGGACGCATCTGGGAGAACGCCTTGGACTTCGGTGCTCTCTTTGCCAAAGACGATTTTATAAAAGTGAGAGCGGAAGTTGATGAATTTCAGGGAACGCTTCAACTGCGCATTATCAAGTTGAGGAAATGTGAGGAAACCGAAGTTTTACTCGACGATTTTCTTCCAAGGACTCCCCTCAATATCGAAAAAATGTTCTCCGCAATCAAAAATATTGCTTCCGGCGTGCAGCAACCCTATCTGCAAAAGCTTTTAGATGCCTTCTTCGGCGATGAAGATTTCGTAAAAAAATTCAAACTGGCACCGGCGGCGAAGGCGATTCATCATGTTTATCTTGGAGGTCTATTGGAGCATACTCTCTCTGTCGTTCAACTTATCCTTCTGGTAGGCCCGCGATACAAGGAGATTAATCTGGATCTTTTGATCACCAGCGGAATTCTTCATGACATTGGGAAAGTAGACGAGCTTACCTTTGGCCGGGCTTTCGATTACACAGACTCGGGGCGACTCCTGGGACATATCATCCTCACCGTAGAAATGGTTGACCAGAAAATAAAAACCATTCGGGAATTCCCTGAAGCTCTCTCGCTTTTCCTGAAGCATAACCTCCTCAGCCATCATGGAGAGTATGCCTTTGGCTCACCCAAGCTACCCATGACCTTGGAGGCGCTTCTTCTTCACCAGATAGATGACCTGGACGCCAAGGTCAATGGATTTTTAGGTTGGATCGAAAAGGAGAAGGAGGATCCTTCCCGATGGACCTCTTACCATAAGCTTTTTGAACGCTTCATCTTCAAACCTGAGCAGCAAGATGGATAATATATGCCACAGAGGACACCGAGGCCACAGAGATAATGTAAATTTACAGCAATAATTCACCTTTAGATTGATAAACATTGCTTATCGATCTGATTATAAAAATCAAGATTTCTGAGGGTAAAAGATGGTTTTTTGTATATCAAATTAATGCACTAAATTTGGCGGCCT
>Ga0180009_10000300_pt1 | contig 70200 bp, 86 predicted proteins | sample OS_PC_MetaG_FD_123537 | JGI IMG/M metagenome (GOLD analysis project Ga0180009, IMG submission 123537) | Groundwater microbial communities from the Aspo Hard Rock Laboratory (HRL) deep subsurface site, Sweden - OS_PC_MetaG | ecosystem: Environmental > Aquatic > Deep subsurface > Groundwater... | reverse complement strand
ATTACAGAAACCCCAAGATTTTGTGGTTGAAGTACAATTACAAGACATCAGTTCTTATTTGCTTAGTGTCGCTGAAGGAAGTGTGACTAATCACTCTTTACTCAAGGCTAGGCAAATAAGATTAAATTCTTTTTATAAATTTTTTCCCCAAGAAATCTATGAATCTGAGGTATTACAGCTCAAGCAAGATATTCTGCGGGGCAACGATAATTAATAAAAATTATGGAGCTAACAGTCGAGTTGCAGAAGATTATCAGTGAACATAAAAATGTGCAAAGTAATTTAGGGCGTTCCTCACTTATCGAGGAAATAATTGATCGCCAGGAAGCCTTCGTTTCCTTTTCTGGCGCTTTGGTGGCTTGGACCCCTCCGGAATCGACCGGTCGTAGTCCGGAAAACACCTATGTAGTCAAGTATCAAACCAGCCAAGATAAAATTGACTGGGACTCCAAAGCTAATAATTCCCTGGCGCCAGAAGTTTTCGATAGCTTATGGCAAGATGCGATAGAGGTACTAGCGAAAAAGAAAAAAATTTATGAGTTGGACCGGGTGGTAGGAGCTGACAGTAACTATGCCCTTCCGGTTAAAATAGTATCCGATCGCGCCTTGACGGTTATATTTGCTGACAATATGTTTCGGCCTGTTCCCAACGATATAAAGCAAAGTGTGTTTGCTAACGCCGGTTTTACTTTGTTAGTCTTACCCTATGACAAGGTTGAAAACAAACTATATCGTCAAAGCGTACAAAAACGAGGAGAAGGAGAAGACAAGATAGTAATTGTTGCGGATATGGATAGAAAATTAGGCTTGGTATACGGCTCTGCTTATTGTGGTAGTGCCAAGAAATTGATTTTTACTGTCATGAATTATTTATTGCCTGAGCAGGGGATTTTACCCTTACATTGTTCTGCCAACGAGGGGAGAGATGGCAGAGTGGCCTTATTGTTGGGGCTGTCTGGTACAGGCAAAACTACTCTTTCGATTGATCCGAGGCGTAAATTAATTGGTGACGATGAGCATGGTTGGTCAGATAATGGCGTTGCTAATTTCGAAAATGGCTGTTACGCCAAACTCATCAATCTTAACCCTAAAAAAGAACCCGGTGTTTACAAAGCCACTTTCGGCAAGAGAAAATATACTAGTAATGGTTGTATTATCGAAAATACCATGATGTATCCCGATGGCACTTTTGATCTGGATGATGAACGGCTGACTCCTAATTCTCGCGCTTCTTTTCCACTGGAATTTCTGGATAATATCAAAGAAGGTGTAAAAGGAGATCATCCCCAGACAATTTTATTCTTGACTGCCGACGCTAATGGAGTATTGCCGCCAGTGGCCAAGCTTACAGCTGATCAAGCGATGCTCTGGTTTCTAATGGGATATACTAGTAAGTTGGCGGGTACGGAAACAGGAGTAATCAAACCGACAACAACTTTCTCGCGCTTCTTTGGTGAGCCATTTATGCCACGTAACCCTAGCGATTATGCTTCTCTATTGGGTGAGAAAATAGCTAAGTACAAAGCAGAGGTGTATTTAATTAATACCGGCTGGAGTGGAGGACCTTATGGAGTAGGCGAGAGAATGGATATTACGGTCACGCGGAGCATTGTCAATGCTGCCCTCACTGGTCAGCTCGAAGATGTCGAATACGAAGATGATACCTTGTTTCATATGATGGTGCCTAAATCTTGCCCCGGAGTGGATAGTACTATTCTTCGGGCGCAGAATACTTGGCAGGACAAAAAGACGTACCAAAAAAGAGCCGACGTTTTGGCTCAAGAGTTCTCTGATTATTTTGATAAGATGTACAAAGGGAAAGGAATAGCTAAGACAGTGGAAGAGCAGTGCCCCGGCAAATAATTATTCCAATCCTTTCATTGCTGCTCCTACCGCCACTGGGAAAAAATGGGAGATTTCTGCTAGTAAAGGTTTAATACTGTTTTGGTAAGCAACTCTTCCCCAAGGGTTGCCAGGGTAGGTTTTAATACCCAGCGATTTTTCTAACCAGGAAACAAATTCTTGATCATAAGCACAACCTCCACTGACGATAGTTTTATCTACTTTAATGTTTTTTCGAAGGGCAGCCGCCAGGATTTCCCTAAGCTCTTGCTGTAGTTGCTCTCGTTTTTTAGTAATTGCCTGATCCAACGAGTCGTTGTTATTTCCCGTAGCTGTTAATTGGCGATCTTTTTTAAATTGTTCGGCTTCCTTTATTCCAATATTGAGATGTTTGGCGATGGTGTTGGTAATTTCCTGTCCCCCAAATTCTAGGCTGTGCGTGATTAGAGGATGACCATGCTGAGTGATAATCACGTCAGTGTTTTTATTGCCAGCAGCAATAATCATTGCGGGGCGATGGTCGGAACCAGCCAGTGAACGTCCCAGAGCATGGAAAACTGTTTCCAGCCCTTGTAAATCCAAGCCAGCTCCTTTCAGTAAATTCTGGTAGTGGCTGATAACATGTTTGGCAGCGGCGCTGGCGTGTACCGTATCTGTTTTTCCTCCCGTGCTAGTGTTTATTTTCTGCCATTTTATCAGGGGGCTAGCACCTAAATGTTTAGTTGGCATGTTATCTGCCAACCATGATTCTATCACCGTTTTTGGAGTTTGTTGGTCAAAATTATATATTTGGTTGGCGGCACAGTGTCCGGGGATGACACTATAAGCCTTGGTAGTAGAAAATTTAGCTTGGCGGCATATTTCGCTAAGCGCTTTTTGAACAGTCTGACGTTCTTGGTTGGAGGGAAGGCTAGTGTCTATTGCCTGTGGGAAAGCCAGATAGCCATAATTAGAAAGCCAGGCGTGATGATCGCGCTCTGTTATTTCTGCAATTCGAGCACCGCTTGCTCCAATGTCAATCCCCAGTAATTTTTTCGGCTTAAATATCATTCTTCTCGTTTAGTACTTGATAAATAATATCTCCCGCAAAACCTTTATTCTTAAGATAAAAGGCTATTTTTTGGTCGGATTTATTTTTATTACCATGGGTGGATAAGGTTTCTTTTTTATTCTGAGCTGCTTGGCGAGCCAATTCCACCTCTTTATCTAGTGGGTAGTATTTATCTAAAGATTCAGTGATTAATTCCACTGCCACTCCTCTTTGTCTTAGTTTTTTACCACAAAGGAGACGCCCGCAGGGTCTTCGTTGGAGCTGAGTTTCAAGCCAACTAGCGGCGTAAGCTTGATCATCTAATTGTTTGGCGGCGATCAATTCTGAGATTATCTTGTCCACTAAATCCGATCCGTAATTCTTTTTCATCAACTTGGAGCGAATTTCATAGACAGTACGTGGATAACAACTAAGCAACTTGTGGGCAAAATTGAACGCAGCTTGGTAGTTTTTATCTGGCATATGATTATTTCTATTATACAATAAGGAAGACAACTTTCCAATAACGACGTTTTGATATATTTATTTATGTGGGAGGGAATAAGTAAAATTTGGCAGTTTATCCTGGATATTATATTTCCGATTAAATGCATTGGTTGTCTCTGGGAAGGGGAATGGGTTTGTTCTTCTTGTCTGTCGGAAATTGAAATTAACAAAAAGCTGGCTTGCCCCCGTTGTGGATGTATTTCGGACGATGGCTCATTTTGCGACCAGTGTCGAGTTACTTCGAAAATGACCGGTATTGTGGCAGCTGCTTCTTATGAGGATAAGTTGTTGCGACAGGCGGTGCATGCTCTCAAGTATAAGTTTGTGCGGGATATGTCACGGCCGCTAGCGACGATATTGCACGCCGGACTAAAGGTTTGGTTGAGTCGCCATCAGGTGGATTGGCAAGACGTTATTTTCGTACCCGTGCCGCTTTATCGTCAGCGCCAACGTCAGCGAGGGTTTAATCAGACTGCTTTGTTGGCGCAGGAGTTGAATAAAAGAGCTAAATTTACAGTGCGAGATGATGTGTTAGTCAGAATTAAGAGCACACCTGCCCAAGCCAAGCTAGATCCAATCAAAAGGCGTAAAAATATCAAGGGTGCTTTTCAGCTAGAGAAGACTGCTATTTTGCGGGGTAAAACTATTTTTATTATTGATGATATTTGTACTACCAGTGCGACTTTGGAGGAATGTGCCAAGGAAATTGATAAAGCCAAGCCGCGAAAAATTTGGGGGCTGGTGTTGGCGCGCGGGAAGTAATTGACGAGGCTGGCTTATTCTAATAGTATGGTGGGAGTAGGACTAACAGACAGAGCCTTGCCGAGTAATCATATTGGAGAGGTGCCTGAGTGGGTTGGACGCGAGCTTGCGAGTCGTCCGACGGGTTGCCAAAGCAACCCCGGAACCCGAAGGCACTACGACTTTTTGTCCGAGGCCTTGCCGAGTAATCATATTGGAGAGGTGCCTGAGTGGTTGAAAGGGGCACCCTGCTAAGGTGTTAGCCGCATTAGTGGCTCGAGGGTTCGAATCCCTCCCTCTCCGATTTCAAAAAACAGCCCAGTGTAGGCTGCTTTTTAATTCCCGCAGAAAAATGTCTACTAGATCGGGACTGTCGCCAAATACCATTCCGACTGCAATTTCCCTATTTTGGTCAAATCTTCTAAAAATCTTTTCGGCTTAGCTTAGGCTAAACTTCAAAGATTGTTTAAAACATTTGCCTCAAAATATGAAAATTTCGTGACGAAAGCGTATTCGGCGACAGTCCCAGATCAATTCTGGCGCATTCAAAACCACGCCTAAGAAAAATATTAGTATCTCACGGCCAATACTTATAATCTTGGCTCTAGGAGGCAGTAGTTCTGCGAAGTCGTAGATGTTTTTAAATATTGAACTTTTCTGTATCTTTAGGGTAATTTTTGCCTAATTAGGAACCCAGCCAGCTTGCCTGATTGTCTGTTTTGCTTTATTGTAGTTCGTGATAGCCTGAAAAAAAGGATGGGGGCTTAAGGAAGGGTGGCAGAGTGGCCGAATGTACCGGTCTTGAAAACCGGAGTCTCCTTACGGGGACCGTGGGTTCGAATCCCACCCCTTCCGGGCTTAACATTTTATATTTTTCCGAGCACAGTTTGATTTCAACATGTGTCTGTGTTATAGTAAACAAAGTTAGAATTAGCTATTTGTTTTATGTTTAGAGAAGGACAACCAGGGCAAGAAGACCAACATTTTTCTGCTCGTGAAAGTAGCGATCAAGTAATTCCCGCTGGTGAGCATGATGTTACTATGACAGAAGAAGCAGAGGCAAGTGGAGAGAGTGGAAAGCCAGGACAGGGCAGAGGCCGACAACCTCAAGAGATAAAATCTGGTTTGATGAGGACTGTACGCGATGATATGCACGATGTTGACGATGCGAATATTATTGATTTGTCTGTAGAAAGGAGAAGGAGGGAAGCCGAAACCCCAGTGGACGGACGAGCTGTCAATAAAGATCCTCTTGAGTATTTGCAGGATAGAGTTGCTGAGGCAGAAGGGGATGATTTAAAAGAGCTCTTGATCGTCATCAAAGCTTGGCAAGAAGGCGATATCGAATCAACTCGGGAGTATTTTGCTGCTGAACAAAAGAGAGCTGAGAGGGAGATGTCTGAGCTGGAAAGGGAAAAAAGTCGAGCATATAATGTAGCTGGGACAAGCAAGCTTGAAAGGAGGCTAATGGAATTGGCCAGAGAGAGGGGAGAGGCAACTAATGAAGCTGAGGGGGAAGATATCGAGCGAAGAATACATCGATTAAATAGTGTATTAGAGGGGATGGTTAGGGAAAAAGGAACCCAAGACCTGGTTGAATATCCTGATAGATTAGCAGAATATCAACACCTAATGCGTAGACTTGATGAGCAAGAAAGCAATCCTGGCCGATATGATGAATCTTGGATAAAAAAAACTAGATGGAAATTTGCGGAAGAGGGGTTCGAAGGTTTGCTTGCCGTGAGGGATAAAATGAAAACCCTGGAAATAAGGATGGCTGAGCTGGAAAGTGCCCGGAGCAATTTAGAAGAACAAACAGCCGAAGCTGATATTGCCGAGACCGGTTAATAATATTTTGTCTAAATATTAAAATAAATATATGCCCAAAGAAAACATTTCCCAATTAGATTCGAGGGAAGATGCCTTAGAAGCCGGCCGGCCGGGTGGTAATGACGAGGTATTATTCAGTTGGCAAACGCAGGAATTCCAAAAATACAATTTTGTCGGTTCTCAGCTGACTTTTCTGATAGTAGCTGGCATTGCTTTGCTGATCTACGGATTAATAACTGCTAATTATTTGTTTGTAGTCATTATCATCATGGTGGCAGTGGTAGTCTATATTTTTGATACAAAAGAGCCGGCCACTATTGATGTTCATATTACGAAAGAGGGCGTGGTAATCGGCGATAAGGTTTTAACATATGAGGGCGATCTCAAGTCATTTTGGATATTGTATAATCCACCCGAAGTTAAAACTCTAAATTTCGACCGACAGCAACTTATATTTCCCAATATTAACCTCCAGCTAGAAAGTGAAAATCCGCTCAAGATCAGGGAAGTATTATTACGTTATTTACCCGAGGATATGGAGAAAGAGGAGCATCTTTCGGAGAAAGCAGCGCGGAAACTGGGAATCTAAAACCAATAAACTCAAATGAAAATCAAAAATAGTGGTGCGGTGGTCTTTTTTGGTAGTATGTTCTTCGGCCGATTATGTTGATCCAGGTAATGGTGACATGAGAATATATAGTTTTAATGTAACTTATACTAAAAGTTCTGCGGATTGATACTCGTTACATAAATATTACTTTGGCTAAGAGGAGTTGCCTCCCCTTTTTTTATCTGTAATAATAAGAGCAGAGAGATTTGTCCTCGTAGCTCAGCTGGATAGAGCGTAGGCTTGCGGAGCCTAAGGCCACAGGTTCGAATCCTGTCGAGGACATATTAAAGTTTTGCGAACAAAGTCTGGTCTACTTGCGGGGAGCTGATTATATAGGTTTTCACCCTACGGGTGACCACCCGCTAGGGTAGGATTTCTCACGAAGGCAGAAAATAATAAAAAACATGGATCAACCAACACCTCCCCAAAAATCGCAGGCAAGTTTTCGGCTGAGTAAGTCTGTGTCTCGGCCAGTTATTGCTCTAATTGTGGTAGCGAGCGTTGTTGCTATTGGTTTAGCAGGCTATTTAGTTTATCAATGCTCTTTTTCGCAGACAAGTGAGTCGTCAGTGATCATCGGACCTACCAGATCTGTTTATTTTGGTCTAGGGAGAGAAGGTAAATATTCTTTTATAAATGTTGCTACTGATGAAAATAAAGATTTGATCCCTGCCGGTTATGAGATCGCTAGTCAATACAGTTATAATCCCTTTCCTAGCTATATTATTCTACAGAAAGACAGCAGCTTATTTGCTTACTCTTTGGAGGATAAAGCTATTAATAAAATATCTTTGGAGCCGTTGAAATCCTCAGAATTAATCAGTCTAGACCATTCTATTTCTGAGCCAAGTAAATTTTATCTCGAGATAAGCGATACGGAAGAAGAATTGGGTATGTATGGCTACAAGGTGGTTGGCAGTAGAAAATACTTCCTGGATGCCAGCAGTAACCAAGTGAAAGCAGCCGATGATCTTAAGCTCCCCGGTGTCGGTGATTTTTTTGGTTGTCACCAGTATGATTCAAAATATGATCGTTTCTTTGTCTGGCCTTGTGGGGAAGGGGTCGGGTCTTCGATCCCTCTTTCAATTGTGGAAGTAGATGACTTGCGGGAGCAACAGATTTTAGCATTTTCTGAATTTGGTATGCCGGATGATAGCGCGGGAATGGTGGATCTAGAATATGACGGTCGATATTTTCTGGCAGTACCCAAAGGTGGAGCTGATAAAATAATTGTTGTTGATCCCCATCAGCTAGAACCCAAAAAAGAAGTCTACACCGTGTCAGAGGAAGTCAAGAGCCAAATAGCTGATAAGTCTCGTCCCTACGCGACGGCTATATCCGTAAAAACCAGCACTATCGTAATTGGCGGGGGCGATTTTATCACGCTCCTGCGTTTCGATAAAGACAAGCAAATTATTGCCAGTAAAATAATTCCGGAAGACAAACTCTACGCTAATTTTATATTTGTCGATAATAACAAACTATATTATCAAGCCAAAGAATCTAGATCTTTGCGCGTAGTAAATCTAGAGAGTTGGGAAATTGAAAAGACGATTTCAGTTGAACCTGATGAAGAAACTACTCTTTTCTCCGTTACTGACTAAGCAGACAATTAATTGCCAGTTGGAAAAAGCGGTGGATATCAATACTCTTCTTACCAAAATACGCAAAATAGATCGTAAGCGTCAGCAGGCGCTGAAGAGGTTAGGTCTGGTAACTGTCCGAGATCTGCTTTTTTATTTTCCTAAACGTTACAATGATTTTAGTACTATTACTTCAATCAAAAAGTTGCAACTCAATGAGCAGGCCACAATTCGCGGACAGATTAAAGCGATCAATACTAGCCGCACTCCGCGTCGTCGGCTAGTCATCACCGAGGCAGTAATTTCTGATGACAGTGCTAGTCTTAAGATAGTTTGGTTCAATCAGCCTTATATTGAACGGTCTTTGCCAGTAGGAACATGCGCTGTTTTGCATGGCAAAGTTGAAAGTGGTTACCAAGCAAAATGGCAGTTGACCAATCCAGTATTTGAACGTTACAAAGAAGATTCAGTCCACACTGGTCGCATCGTGCCGGTTTATGCCGAGACAGCTGGCTTAACTTCACGCTGGTTACGATTTGTGATCAAACCGCTGCTGAGCAAAGTAGGTGAAATAAAGGACTGGTTGCCAGAGGAAATAATCGAGAAGCAAGGTTTAATTAGCCTGGCAGCTGCTATCAAACAGATACATTTTCCGGACAATACCAAATCTCTTTGTGCCGCTCGCAAGCGCCTGTCGTTTGACGAGCTATTTTTAATCCAGCTGAATTCGTTGCAAAAGAAAGCAGTTTGGCAGCAAAATAAATCTTACGCTGTTAAATTTGATGAGCCGTTAGTGAAAAAGTTTGTCGGCCAGTTGCCTTTTATTTTAACTAAAGCACAGAAAATAGCTGCCTGGGAGATTTTGCAGGATTTGGAAAAGTCGGAGCCGATGAATCGACTTCTTGAAGGTGATGTCGGTTCCGGGAAAACAGTGGTAGCAGCAATTTCTGCTTTGCAGGTAGTAAAAGCTGGGTATCAAGTAGCCCTAATGGTTCCGACAGAGATTTTAGCGGGGCAGCATTTTACTGGTGTAAGTAAATTATTACAACCCTTTGGGGTTAAAGTAGGGCTTTTTACTCGGAGCAATATTAAAACATCAATTAACGGCACTCATATATCCAAAAGTGGAATGGGGAAGTTGATCAAGGCGGGCAAGCTAGATCTAGTCATCGGCACCCACGCCCTCATTCAGGATAAAGTAAAATTCAAAAAACTCGCTTTAGCAATTGTTGATGAGCAACATCGTTTTGGGGTAGAGCAGCGGGCTAAGTTAAAGAAGATTGATCAGCAACCGCAGACGGCTCCCCATTTGCTTTCGCTGACGGCTACTCCTATTCCCCGGACGCTAGCGCTTGGTCTTTATGGTGACCTGGACTTATCCATCATTGGCGAACTACCTCCCGGCAGACAAAAGATAATAACTAAATTAGTAGCTCCCTATAATCGTGACAAAGCCTACAATTTTATCCGGCAGAAAGTCAGCGATGGCCGGCAAGTGTTCGTGGTTTGTCCCTTAATTGAAGAATCGGACAAGCTAGGCGTTAAGTCAGCCACGGAGGAATATAATAAGTTATCGCGGCAGGTTTTTCCCGAGCTGGCTATTGGCTTGCTGCACGGTCGGTTGCCAAAAGAGGAAAAAGAGCAGGTAATGGGGGAGTTTGTGGCGGGTAAGTTGAATATTTTGGTATCGACTTCAGTGATTGAAGTTGGGATTGATGTACCCAACGCGATAATTATGATGATTGAAGGTGCGGAACGTTTTGGTTTGGCTCAACTGCATCAGTTCCGGGGGCGAGTAGGGCGGGGGGAGCAGCAATCATATTGTTTTCTTTTCACGGAAGCGGGGGGCGAGAAAGTACAAGAGCGCTTGCAGGCAATTGTCGACTGCCATGATGGTTTTAAATTAGCGGAAAAAGACTTGGAGATACGGGGGCCAGGGGAAGTCTATGGCCTGCAACAATCGGGCTTGCCAGATTTACGCATGGCTTCTTTGACAGACTATGGGTTGATCAAGCAAGCCAAGCAGGCAGCTGATAAATTACTTGACAAAGACCCGGATTTAGATGAAAATGTACTTTTAAGAGAAAGGATAGGACAGTTTGAGAAGGTAATGCATTGGGAATAATTTAGGTATTAGGTTTTAGCATATTGGTTCTTTGGTAACGGAGAGTTTATGCTCCCGTTGTTTGTTGTTCAACTGGCTCGAACTGAAAAGAGAAAGAAGAAATGAGCGTTGGAATACCTCGTGTTGACAGGACTGCTATTAATTTCCTGGTAAAAGCTTTCGACGGAAGCATGGATGAGTACCGGCGGCGGGTACAGCTGAAGAGGGGGGAGTGTGTAGTGGAGCCGCCGCTGTTAATGGCTACTCTCAGTCACCGCGAAGTCGAGGTGGTCGGGGTCAGTGGGCAAGAGCTGCTCATTCGGCCGCGTGGGCAAGGGAGGGCAGAGTCTGTCTTTATCCCGCTGACTGGGCTGATGAGCTGGGCACGGCACGAGGCTTGGCAGGCCACCGTAGCTACTACGGCTGCTATCAGTAGCGTATCTTCTGGAGGGACTGAGCAGCCTTCGACAACAGCGTAAGCATCCACCTCCGTTAGAAAACATAACGCTAGCCATCGTTAACACGATTGGCCGGCGTCTTTTTTTATATTACGGTGATTTTCTGACAAAATTCCGCGGGGTATTTTACGTGTAGCAACTTACTAGCCTTAGCTGGCGTAAACCAGCCCGCTTTAGTATGTTCATCACTGAGCTTTATATCTTTCGCCCCATCAACTTCGCAGAGATAGACCAATAAAATCAGACCCACATCTCCATCTGCTAGCGGCACGCGCAGGTTAGACAAAACAGAAGTAAAAAAAATAGTTTTCGATAGCTTAGTAATTCCGGTTTCTTCTGTTATCTCTCGCCGTAGGGTGTTTTTGATAGTATCACCTTTTTGTACCCGGCCGCCGGGGAGATCCCAGTAAGCTTTCTCTGGCCGGCGCGCCCTAACCTCTGGATTTATTTGCAACAACAAAATTTCCCCTTTTGGATTACGAATAAGAGCTTTAATTCCTAGTTGAAATAGATCTTCCGACATTCTTTTCCTTTTGTTAGCAAATTTTGCTATAATGGTAGCACTAAATTAAGAAAACAAATATGAAAAAGGGACTAGCAGTTTCTATCGTTATTTTTCTGGTTGTCACCGCTCTTGCCTTCGGCGGAGCTTTAGCTTGGGTGGTTTTTATCAAAGTGCCCTATGAGGCTACAGAAGAAATGGCTACAGCGATAGAAGAAACTCAGACAGAAGAAGCTCAATCAGAGGGAACTACTTCTCAGCCAGATGACTTTATCTATTGGGCTCAGGAGAGGCCGATGACTAATGGAATGACTTATCCTATCCAGCGGATGCGGGGTGATGGCACCGAACAAAAACAGGCTTTTTCTAAGATTGATGCTTTAAATTCTCCCGAAAGTGCAGCTATCAGTCCTGATGGTAAGTCCTTGGCCTACGCCTGCCTAGCGGGCGTTTTCGAACTTTGCCTCAAAAAATCTGATGGCACCGGTTTGCTTAACCCTGAGATTGAAGGAGTACCTCACCAGATATCTTGGAGTCATGATGGGAAAAAATTAGTGATGTCAGTTTTGGTGGGGAAAGACGATGAGGCCAAGAACGTTCTCGCCACTATCGAGCCGGATGGTAGTGATTATGCAACAGTGATTGCCGCCGACAATTTACCCGGTGACATTTTCTCTCCCTCCTTTTTCCCGGAGAACAAGAAGATTTTGTTCCAGGTTAAAAAAGAGGACGACAATCGTGATATTTACACAGTTGATTCTGATGGTTTAGAAGTGACTGCTTTGATTGCCGGTGAGGATAAAGAATACGAACCAGCTCTTTCTCCGGACGGTAAGAAGATTGTCTATACAGTGATGAAGGATGACCAGGAGCAAATTTGGCTAGCTCAGGCTGACGGAAAAGGCAAGAAACAGTTAACGACCGAGGGCAGTAATAAGTCGCCCCGTTTTTCACCTGATGGTGAAAAGATCGCTTTCGCCTCTAATCGTGATGGCGGCCAAACTTGGGAGATATATACTATGGATGCTGATGGCTCAGGGCAAGAAAGACTGACTAATAACAAAATAAATGACTTGGCTCCGCGCTGGTCGCAGTATGAAATCGGGGGCCTGGGAGTTGACTTTAGTATTTATACTGAAGTTCTTGACGCCTACTTGGTGGCTCGCATGAAAGGGGATAGCACCACCGTCAAAGAATTGGTGGTTGAAGAGCTTAAAAGCGGTTCAACTGAGATATCCAGTTCGTTGGCGGGGACGTTCACTCGCTACGAGATTGTACGCGAGGCCACCATCAGCCAATCGGAGAAAAAAGTGGATGTTAAGTTATCTCCCGAGGACAGCAATGAGGGTAGCCAGGAGCGCACCTATACAATTAATTTTTATCAAGATTCCCAGTGGTTAATATCAGGTGAGGAGATAAAACAGGAAGAGCAATCGGAGAAGGACGATTCCAGCTCTACGAGTGAAGAAATCAAAACAGGTGCAGTCGAGCACAAACGCTCGGATCTGGAGGCGATGCAGAATTCAGTTAATGATGGCAGCCAAGCTTGGCGGCTTGATCCTTATATGGCAGCTCTCAATGATGGAGTCGAATTGGGCTTTAATCAAGCGGGAGATGTCTTTACTCTCATTTCTAAAATTGAGAGTGGTGAATATTCTGGTGCGGGTGAGGCTACCGTAGAAGCTAAACATAAAGACGTCACCTATATTATCCAGTTGATTCAACCGATGGATCAGGGCAGCGGGGGGATTTGGGTGATTAATAGCGTGGCGAAGAAGGGATAATATATGAAGTCTATACCAAAGCAGTATAAAATGGCTACCGAGAAACCTGATTTGTCTCATAAGCGTAATATCGGGCGAGCTTTACTTTTAGTATTTATCACTTTGGCTGTGGTGGGGATAGTAATTTTTCTTGCCCTCAACGCTTTTATAGCTAGAGGGTAAGATTTGTCCCCAAATCGTGTTGACAGAAATCTTTGCGATGTTAACATTAGCCCGGGAGATGGAAGAAGAAGGCGGAGAAATAAAAGAGCGGCTCTCTACAATGCCGCTCTTTTGCTTTTTGATAGGGTTAAAAATTAGAGCTGAATGTGGTAGAATAATGAAAAAGCTTTCGCTTATGGAATCAGAATATTCAGCTGGTGGTGTTGTTTATCGCCGCTGGCACAACAAAGTGCAAATATTATTTATCCTTGACCCTTACGGTGAGTGGGCTTTTCCTAAGGGGCATATTGAAAAAGAGGAGAGTAATCAAGAAGCAGCCTGGCGAGAAATAGAAGAGGAAACGGGTCTTGCTAAAAGTGGGCTGCGGGTAGTGGAATATCTAGGAGAGTTGGAGTATCAATTTACCTTTACCAATCGTAAGATCCACAAATTAGTCCACTTTTATTTGTTTGAAGCTGCTCCCGAAGCGCAGGCGACACCTCAGCCTGGAGAAAAAATTACGGCAGTGAAGTGGGTCGATATAGACAAGGCAGTAGAGTTTTCTAGTTACAAGAACGTGGGGAGGATTTTAAAGAAGGGGATCACTTATATTCAGAACGCAGATAATTAAAACAATGACGGAATATATTCTAACATTTTCGTTTCTGCTTATCCTAATCCTGTTGTTTTTATATATTAATATAAGGAAAAAATATCAGGTTTTGCAACATTCCAAGAAGAGTCAATCCTCTCGCTATGGCAAGATGACGGAACAATTCCTCCCTTTTTTAGATGATTACCCTTACGATCCGCGCGACTTTCGCTTTTTGGGAACACCAATTGACGGGGTACAATTCGAAGATGACAAGGTAGTATTAATAGAATTCAAAACAGCTCAATCACAATTGTCACCAAAACAAAAAAATGTCCGACGTTTAGTTGAGGAGGGAAAAGTGGAGTTCGAGGAACATCGAATCGAATAAAATATTATTATGAAAAGCAAACTATTTTCGGCAGTTGCAATTTATACTGGTACAGTAGTGGGTGCTGGTATTTTTGGTATCCCGTATGTGATCGCTAAGATTGGTTTCATCCCGGGGGTAATCTACCTGGTTGTTTTAGGGACGATTGTTACCATTAAGATGCTCTGTTACGGAGAAGTAGTTTCCCGCACCAAAGAATTTCACCAGACCACAGGTTACGCCGAGAAGTATTTAGGTAAATGGGGTAAATATGCCATTAGTTTCTCCTTGTTTTTTGGTCTGTACGGATCTTTATTAGCCTACATGATCGGGGTCGGTGATTTTTTGTACACGATTTTGGGAGATATGCTGGGTGGTACACCGATGCTTTATTCGCTTTTATTTTTTGTGTTAGCTAGTCTAGCGATATTGGCTGGCTTGGGTATGATCATCAGAGTGGAAAAAGTAATGTTTATCGCTCTTTTTATTGTTATATCACTGTTCTTTGTTTTTGGAGGCAAACACATTGATCTAGAAAATCTTAGGACTTTTGATTTTAGTCATGCTTTTTTACCTTACGGCGTCTTATTTTTTGCTTTTACAGGTTTATCGGCCATTCCCGATATGAGTCGTATGCTGAAGAAAGAAAAGCATAATTTCAAAAAAGCACTACTAATAGGTACGGTCACAGTTTTTTTTATTTATTTATGTTTTACTTTTATTATTGTGGGAATTTCTGGAGCAGGAACTTCACCAGAGGCAGTAGTGGGGCTAGTTGGTCTTCTCGGTAAGAAGATAGTAATCGTTGGCTCGGTTTTTGGTGTGTTGGCGATGGCGACCTCTTTTTTGACCTTAGGCTTAGCAATGAAAGAAATATATCGTTATGATTATGGTCTCGATAAAACTTTAGGCTGGGTACTTACTTGCTTTGTGCCACTAATTATATTTTTATTGGGTTTGGTTAGTTTTATTGGCGTGTTGGGAGCAGTAGGGTCTGTCACCGGCGGTATCTCTGGTATTATGATTTTATGGATGTATTTACGGGCTAAGAAAAAAGGTGATCAAGAACCAGCCTATGTTATCAAAGTTCCAAAACCAGTGATTTATATTTTGTCAGTGATATTTGCTCTCGGAGCATTATATGAAGTCTATTATTTATTTGTGACATGAAAGCTTGGCTGCGTCGAAAATTACCTAGATCTTGGTTACTTTTGTATCATCGCTTAGTGGCTTGGCTAGCAGCGGTCTATTTTTGGTTCCCTGCCAATAGAATAGTTGTCATTGGAGTAACGGGCACAAAGGGAAAAACTACTGTTTGTAATTTGATAGCTGCCCTAATAGGGGAAACAAGTTGTAAGGTGGGAATGGCCACCACCGCTAATTTTAAAATTGGCAAAAAGGAATGGATTAACGATAAAAAACAGACAATGCTTGGTCGGTTCCAATTACAGGGATTATTGTGGGAAATGGTAGGAGCTGGATGTAAGGTTGCCGTCATTGAAACTTCATCAGAGGGGATTGCTCAGTGCCGCCACTCCGAGATTAATTACGATGTAGTTGTTTTTACAAATCTAACGCCAGAACATATTGAGTCCCACGGTTCTTTTGAGGAATACAAAAAAGCAAAAGGGCGGTTATTTTCTCATTTAACTACTTGCCAGCGAAAAAGAAATGCCGGGAAAGTGATTCCTAAGAAAATTGTAGTTAATGCTGATGATAAGTATGCCAAGTATTTTTTGTCATTTGAAGCTGACGAAAAATTGACTTATGGTATTGATAGCCAGGCGGATATTATGGCTAGCGATATTATAACAAGCAAGCAGGGGATAGAATTCAAAGTGAATTGCATTGACAAAGATCTCCAGTTTAAGATAAAAGGTATCCAATTTACTTCTCCATTATTAGGACGGTTTAATGCTTACAATCTAATAGCCAGTATTGCTAGTTGTCGAGCATTGGGTTTGCCAGTGGCCGAAATGCCAGCAGTCATCAAGAAAATAAAAGGTATCCCGGGGCGGATGGAGCTAGTTAACGCTGGCCAAGATTTTACAGTAGTAGTTGACTACGCCCACGAACCACACAGTTTTGAGAAAGTACTACGGACATTGATAGATTTGTATAAAGCTGAAGGTAGTAAACTAATTGTTGTGACTGGCTCGTGTGGCGGCGGTCGTGATATAAAGCGGCAGCCAATAATGGGTAAGCTAGCTGCTCAGTACGCTGATTATGTTATTGCCACCAATGAAGATCCCTACGACGATTTACCACAAGCAATTATTGATCGAGTAGCTCAGGGAGCCCAGGAAGCGGGTCAAGTTCTGGGGAAGAATTTATTTAAAATATTAGATAGGCGAGAAGGTATCAAAAAAGCGTTCGAGTTGGCGAACGCTGGTGATGTAGTTTTAATTGCCGGTAAAGGCAGCGAACCAGTAATGGCGGTGGCTAACGGCCAGCATGTTCCTTGGGATGATCGTCAGGTTTCCCGTGAGCTTTTACAGGAGATAATAAAGGATAAACGCTAGGGCAAAACCAATCGCTCCTCCGACGATTACTTCTGGGTAAGTGTGGCCAATTCGGTGACCGATCCCATCCGCGATTTTTACCTGGGGCTGCTGAGATTCCGCTACTTTCTTGAGAAACTTGCCTTGTTGTTCTAATTCCATGCGAATACCGACAGCGTCTCGGATAAGTAAGGTGGACATAATACAAGCGATAGCAAAAGAAGTGGAAAGAACACCATCATGCAGGCCAATAGCGGTCAACAGAGATATTAAAAAAGCGGAGTGAGACGAAGGCATACCACCGTAGTCATCTACAGATTTAACGTTAAATTTTCCGTTTTTAGTGCTCTTAATCAAGATCTTAACAGCCTGAGCGGCTAAGCCAGAGATAAGAGAGATAATTAGGATTTTAGGAATAACTTCAAGCATAGTTTTTGTTAGTTCAGTGTCACTATTTTAGCAAGTTGTGTAAATTAAACAAGATTTTATGGATCTTGTCATCGATACAATTAGTAAACAGAGTTTGGTTGCTCTGGGCGAGAGAGGTAGATTAGTGAGTAAGATTATTTGGCCATCGGATTATAAGCAATCTGAGGAACTTTTGGTAAAAATTGACGAGTTATTGCAGGCTAATAAGGCAGAACAAGAGGATTTGACTGGCGTGGTGGTGGTGAATGGCCCGGGATCATATACGGGCATTCGGGTGGGGGTATCGACTGGCAATGCCTTGGGGTTTACCTTGGGCGTGTCGGTGGTGGGAGTGTCGTATTTGGATGTTTTAGCTGGTTGGGCGGTGGGGGAGGTTGATAAAGATTTAGCCGCTGAGTTTGTTGGGAGTTTGAGCGATGGTGGCAAGTTTGTCACTCTAGTCAACTCCGTTGCTGACAAATATTATTATGGCGTCTATAAAGAACGTCGCAACAAGATTAAGTTAATTGGTGATTATGGTAATAATACGTTGGAAAATATTCTGGAGAAAAAGAAAGGGATAAGCTATGTAGTCGGAGAGATTGATGAGAACGCAGAAAAAAACCTCAGGGATGATATTTTATTATTGTCGACAGATTATTCTCGGGAGGGGGTGGCAGAAAGATTAGTTGAGTTGGGTGGGGAGGAGCTTGCCGGCGTGGCTAAAAATAGTCTCTGTGAGCCACTTTATATAAATCAGCCAAATATTACTCCACCTAAAAAAAGGGTATAGTGTGTTGGGCTATACCCTATCTGTCAACGAGCTTCCAGAAAATGATGAACGATCACCAGTTCGAAAGTGTCCGTTCGGCACCCTGGCGAGATCTTATCAACCCGGCAGTAGTAGGTACCATTGTCCCGAATCTCTGGTTCACCCTTCCAATTTCTGTCTACAATTAACAATTTTCTAGTAACTCGGTAGCTTAAATCCCAAAAATACCAAAAAACCGCTTGTTTAAGCGGTTTTCTAACTATCGAGAAACAATTATTAATCACATTTGCCCGGGGCCGGACTCGAACCGGCACGAGGGTTACTCACGACATTTTAAGTGTCGCGTGTCTACCATTCCACCACCCGGGCTTTTTTGTTTCTACCTCGATAATTTGGCTTCAAGCTACGGCAATTGGGGCATAGTATTTTTAAATTTTGCAGGCGATTATCGCTGGCGTCACCATTGATATGGTGTAATTCAAGAGGTAATCGTCCGTTTTCCGCCCTTTCTGCCCAGCTACATTCTTCGCAGTGGGGAGATTTAACATCCTCTTTAAGCAGTCTTTTTTTTAACTTGTAGCTTTGGAAGGTACTATTTTTTACCATGATATCTTTAAGAGGAACCTTCGGTGAGAAGGGAAGTGACATTCCCTTGTTCCACCCTCGACCTTTAAAATGAGAGGCGTCTAATTTATGCTCCCTTATATATTTTTTTAACTGAGAATAATTCCCTCCCGCCTGTTTTAGCCCGAGCTTCATTAGAACCTGCCGATAACTTATTGAGTCGGCGACAGCCTTGGTCAGCTGTATTTTTGTCCATGATCTTCTTCTCATTAATAGCTATCGTATCATATGGTAAAGGCTTAGTCAAGTTAGTCTCTATGCCCCTTCCTTTTTGTCTACAAGCTAATATTTCTCTACTTTTACCTCAATCAACCCCCACGATAACGGGGCTAGTTTCCCGAAGGCGTCGTCAGATAAATCAATAATACGACCAGCGATATCAGGTCCGCGATCTATTATTCGTACCAGGCAGCTTTTGTTATTATCAAGATTTGTTACTTTGACTGTGTCACCCAATTCAAATTGGTTCATAGCCGCGGTCATTTCTTCCCCGCTTTCATACCAGCTAGCCACGCCGGTGTATTCTTCTTGCGGTGGGGCTTCTTCCAGGATAGCTACTTTACTGAAAGGTAAGTGTGTTATTGCTTGTACGTACTTATTTATCCTATCTATCCTTGAAGGTAACTCTACCCAAGCTCCCCGGTTGTTGTCCCAATAATAGACAGCCTTATTAATGTTGCTAGAGGTGGTGTAGTGAATTGCAATCCAGGAAGGTCGAGTAGTAATAATCGGATTATATTCTCGTCCCATCATATCAAAACTGTAAACTTGCGAGGAGAGTTGTTTATCTATTGGTAAAGGGGTGTCATCTAAATTTGCAGTTTTTAAAGTAACGTTTACTTCTTGATCGACCTGGCCGGGGGTAATAGCAAAGCGGAGAGCTTGGCTGCTATGAGCCACAGTATAACCCTTTTTGATGGTAGCTTTATCGATTCTTATGCGAGTGGCGTCACTGCTAGCGCTGACGGAGGTGTGAAAAGAGAATACACCCGCCACTAGGGCAACAAGCAAAATGTAACGCGTTGTTTTTTTAGTGGCCATATGATCCATAAAGAAATAAGTACACTTCTTCTAGTGTACTTATAACTATATAGCACTGTTTTTTAATTTTCAATGGAAATTATTCAGAACTTTTCCACTTTAACTTTAGTCACGCCAGCGGAAAGAGATGAAATCTGGGCAAAAGCATCGGGCGAAAGGTCAATAATTCGACCACGGATGTAGGGGCCGCGATCAGCAATTACTACCTCGCATGTTTTACCATTAGCCAGGTTAGTTACTTTAACAATATCACCTTTGTTGAAGACTCGCATAGCCGCTGATTGACGAGTCGGAGCGTGATACCAGCTTGCTCCACCGTGCATAGTTACTTCAGGTACATCTTCGAACACCGCTACTCGGCTGTAGGGTAGATGAGTGGTAGCTCTCATGTATTTACCTTGCACATCAGTTGAAGAGGGTAAAGCTGCCCATTCGTGCTTGACACCGTTCCAATAATAGATGGACTTTCGGCTGTTATCAGTAGTGTTATATTTTAGTGCGATCCAAGAAGGCTTACCCGTGATCAAAGGGTTGTATTTTTTACCGATCATGTCAAAACTGTAGATGTTCGAAACTAGCTTTTTCTGCGGAGGCAAAGGATCACCCTCTAGACTACGGTTTTTAACCGTTACTTCGATCTCTTGATTGACCTGTTCGGGAGTTACAGCAAAGCGTAGATCTTGGTTGTTGTGAGACACAGTGTAACCTTTATTTATAGTGTCTTCATCCACGTTTACGATAGTATCACGACCCTCAGCGTAGGATACAGAAATAATCGAAACAAAGGCAATCAAGATAGCTGCTAAGATTAGTTTTATGGGCTTGTTTTGGAGCATAAGTGTGTTATTTACTTAATTTCTCCTCGGTTAAGGGCAAAAGTGCCCGGTAATAAAAAATCATTTTCCCGTGTTAGGAAAATGACCACCCATAATAACATGTGACTTTATTATGTCAATGGTTTTTGAATTCAGATATTTTTGGAAGCGCTAATAAAAAAATAAGCTTGGATGCTTATCTTTATAACATTTTTTATAATTTTGAGGCCTGGGCGAGGTTCGAACTCGCGAATAAGGGTTTTGCAGACCCTCGCCTTACCACTTGGCTACCAGGCCACTTTTGCAGCGTAACCAAATATACTTCTAGTCCATTATAAACTAATTTTGAAAGCTATCAAGACCGTTGGTTTTGTTTCTGAGAGTAATTCGGAGCTAGTGCGGGTCGTGTAGAAATAAAAAACCGCCTTTCGGCGATTTATTATTCCATCTGGAGCGCCTTAGAGGAAATGTTACGAACAGAGTACAACAGTCCAGACTGTTTTAGTGACCTACCTGATCTGACTAAGTTTGAGGAGAAATCATCTGACAATCAGGAACACTGAAGGTGTTGCAGCTGCGCAACGGTAAATGACGCTTTCTATGCCAATTGGCAGAGTAGTACCATAAAGCAAACTACAAAAATAGGTGTATAATACTAGTAAGCATTAATCAATTATTGCCCCCTCCATTAATAGTTTAATGGCCCGGGAATGGATCATCTTATTGATTAGTACCCTGTAGATCTATTTTTGTCTAAATGGGTTGGTTTTTTAGGAGAACCCGAGTCAGACGGTCGAACGGCTGGAATGGACTCGATCAAGCTGTTAATGTATAATTCATCCAGGCATTAAGATAATATCTACTTTTGTGATTAAATTAATATTAACTGATTACGATGGTGCTTACGCGAATCAGGGAGGTAAAGTCTTAGCACCAGCTAGAAAGTTAAAAGAGATTCTCCAAAAAAGAGGTGTTATTATTTCTCTGGTTTCTGGCAGATCTATTAAGGAGACTAATAGATTTGTTAAAAGCGAGAATTTTTCTCCTATCTTTATTGCTGAGTTGGGAGCGATTATTTTCTATAAAGGAGAAGAAATTACTAATCTTGGAGATCCAAGTAAATATAAGAATAACCAGAGTTTTATTGATTATCTACACAGAACAAATAGTCACGATGCAATATATAAAATTGGTGCCGTAGATCTGCTGTTAGAGAAAGCTAAAACAAAAAAAGAAAAACTTTCAATTTTTACCCCTAAGGACGGACGACCAGGAGGTACCAAGAATAATATAATGCGTAAAAAGGGTACGGTTCTTTTGAGGGGAAAGATAGACCTTAAATCGTTTAATAAATCTTTGTCTAATAATTTTCCTTATTTGGAGATTATAGACAACGGTTTTATTGAGATTCCAAATTCCGATGGGACGAGGGATCATGCTTACCATTTAGTTATTAAAGGTGCAAATAAATACTCGGCGGCCAAAATAATACAAAAAAAATTAAATTGTTCTTATGATGAAACAGTGGCCATTGGTGACTCTTTGGCTGATCTTGAGTTAAGTAAGGTTTGTAATAAATTTATACTTGTAAAAAATCCTGAGATTGACCCTGATGTTATTGTAGAAAACTTTAAAAGGGGGATAAAAGCAAGCGAAGCTAAAAAATTTAGTGAGAAAATAATTATCACTAAAAACTGTGGAAGCCTGGGATGGGTAGAAGGTTTAGAGGGTGTTATAAAATAGTTAATCTCATATAGTATAATTACACTGAAAAAGTTCTAATCTTCTCCAATCCTTGGCGGGCCCTAGAGGAACGTATTAGAACCCTTTGGTACACCGAGCCCTGTTCTTTCATTGTTCCTGATTAGGCTTGTCAGAAGGAAAAGGGTCAGACAAACGTGAAAGTAAGGAACACCTCTAAGTGTTCCAAAGGTTTGAGAGTAGTATCGTCTGGTAAGTAGCTAGATGGCTACTCTACGCCTGTCAGCGTCTCCTGCTGTCGACATTTGGCAGTAATTTATTAACAAATGCCTGGTGCTTGGCTGATAGAGTACTTAATTTGCATCGTTTGGGTCGCCCTCATCATTATCATCTTCCTCATCCCCATCAACCGATCTTATAAATTTCTCTGCTTTCTCTTCGTCAGGTAAGTACTCGGGGTCTTTGTTAGCACGCACTGCCGTATCAGCAGTTTCTCTAAATGATTCTCTAATCTCCGCTGGTGTCATCAATAATAGGTTGGGATCCATTTTTGCAATGCTGAAACCAGTCACCTTACCAATACTACCAATCAATATTTTATAAGACATATCAAAAGATTCCTCGAACAAATGTTCGATCTTCAAGTTCTCTCTGGCTACTTTTTTCAGTTTTCCTCTTAATATCGATAGGATATTTTCCTCATCCTTAAGTTTAGATAAAACACATCTTTCAATCATATCAGAATAATCTTTTTTCCATCCTTCATGTTCAAAATCTATTTCATCAAAACTAACCTCAGAGGAAATGATATCCACGAGTTCAACAGCTATATCCCTGACAACTGCTTGGTACTCATCTGGCACAGACTCCGTGGAAAGCGATGCTGTCTGGTTTGTATATTCTCTTTCGATGGATCCTATAACAATCTCATCGTTCAAGACTTTATGTGCCTCTTGTTGCATGTAAGCTAGATATTCTGGAGAACGTTCTCTAGACATAGATGTTAGATAAATAATTTGTTTTAATTATACACGGCCAATGGCTAAAAACAATGTAACTGGCAGTATTCTAAGATTCAGAGTTCGAGCTTCCGCTTTCCCTCCTTAATTCTAACTTCAAATCATCTTTTCCAAATATAAAAGCCCTTAAACTAGGGCTCTAAATTCGAACTCGTTGAGTTCTACGTGTTCTTCTTTGGCGGGGCACACCGGAATCGAACTCACGCGGATTTTCACTTATGGCCTTGTCGCTGGGAAGTATAGTTATAAAAACAACTTGATTGATAAAAATATAATTAGAATTGTTCGAACCAAAAATTTCCCCCAAAAACACAAAAACGGCTTATCTAAGCCGTTTTCTATACCTATCGATTTGCGAATTTTCCGTTCTGGAGCGGGAGACCGGATTCGAACCGGCGATCTTCTCCTTGGCAAGGAGATGCTTTACCACTAAGCCACTCCCGCTCGCATGCCGGGGGAGAGAATTGAACTCTCGACACAAGGATTTTCAGTCCTTTGCTCTACCACTGAGCTACCCCGGCATATTTAATAAATTTTCTTGTACACCTTCTATCCAACCCTTGATGGTTAAAAACAATTTTGTATCACATATTTCGATGCTGAATGTTCCGAAAGGAAGTGAATCCTTCTTGTTCTTACTGGCTCTGCTTTTTTGTGTAGATGTTTTGAAAAACTGATCTTTTGGGATTCTTGATATTTTATGCCAATGTCCTAAAGCTCTTTTTATACTCAAATGGGGGTGGATATATATATGCCCTCTGAATTTTTCCTTAGGAACTTTACAGACTTCTTTGAAAAATCGCATCATGACTTTTACTGCTAGTGGATCACTGTTGGAAAACTGAACCACTCCACGTTGAGTTTTACTACCTTCTGCCCAATATAGAGCTATTCCAATAAGTTTTAAATCTTCCCTTGAAGGTTTTTTGATTTCGTATTTAGCTCTGTCGATTACTATTTGTCTTTTGGCTTTTTCTCTTCTCAGTCTTGTTTCTCTGCGTTTCTCAATAATTTCTTTCTTCAGACCTTTTTTTGATAACTCCTGTTTTTGTTCACTCGTCAACTTTATATCTCGCACCCAAATACTCACACTACTTTTCGAGACGTCCAGTTTATGTTTTATTTGACCTAAAGACCAGCCAAGCTGGCGCAGTTTCCTAGCTTTTTCCTTTTCAATTTCTTTCATAATAAAACCCCTAAACTATATATTGTCTTAAATATATCATAAGGGTTCTATTATCACAATGGTGGGCACTGAGGGATTCGAACCCCCGACCTACTGTGTGTAAAACAGTCGCGCTACCAACTGCGCCAAGTGCCCAAATTATTAAGAACTGGTGCCCAGGGCGGGACTTGAACCCGCACGGGTTAAAAACCCCATGGCCCTCAACCATGCGCGTATACCAATTCCGCCACCTGGGCTTGAACCTTAAGAATATTATCTATTTCTTCTCTTTTTTATCTGGCTCTTTCTTCTCAGCCTTTTCATCTTTTTCCGGCTTTTCTTTCTTCTCTGTTGGAGTTTTCGCGGGAGAAGGCTTATTTTCTTTAGACTTCCCCCCTTTTTTATTTTCAGGCTTCTTCTCTTCTTTCAGCTTGGTGTCCTTTTCCGTTCCCTTTTCCTCTTTCTTCTTCGCTTTTTTGGCTTCCTGTTCTTTCTTTTCCTCGTCCGATTCAAAACGCAGTCCATCTTTCACTTTTTGGGTTAGTTTTTTCTCCTTAAGACGAGCTGCTTTTTCCTGTAATTCGCGTAGATAATACAGCCTAGCTCGACGTACTTTTCCCCGTCTCACTACTTCTAGTTTGGTGATACTGGGTAAATGAAAAGGAAAAGTCTTTTCTACTCCGACACCAGAAGCAATTTTACGTACGGTTACGTTGCCATTGATACCAAAACCACAGTGGATTTTAATGACAACACCCTCAAATACTTGAATTCTTTGTTTATCGCCCTCTTTAATTTTCTGGTGTACCTTAATAGTATCACCTGGCTTGATGTAAGGTATTTTTCTAGTTGCTTGTTTTTTCTCAAATTCTTGCAGTAGGTCCATCTTATTGATCTAATTTTTGTAAAACAAACCCCACAATCTCCGGTGGAGTTTTAATGCTGGAATCAACTACTAAATCGTATATTGAAAGATCTTTAATGTCAATATCGTAATACTCTTTGTACCTTTTGGCTTCACTATTTTCTCGTTTTATCGTATCAGCTTTAATTTCCGCCAAATTTTCTCCCTCTCGCTTTTTCACTCTTTGCACTCGTACATCCAAGGGGCAATCAAACCAGATTTTAAAATTATCCAGGCTATCTTTATGACTGAGCCAGCCGACAAGGCGACCTTCCAAGATAATATTATCTTTAGTTCTGGCATATTCTAGCATTTTCTCGTCGAGCTCTTTATCTATCGAAGGGTCAGACTCACCCAGTAAATTAAGACCAGTAACGTCAGTATTATGAGCCGCGGCCATTTCATCCCAAATATCACCAGCATCGATATGTTGCAGCTTAAGCTGACGGGCAAGTTGTCGAGCGACGGTGCTAGTACCACTACCAGGTAGGCCGCCAATGGTGATTTTCATGGTGTTGATTTGTCATTGAGTATAGCAGGATCGGGATAAGAAGTCATTCAAATCTTCCGGCAGCCCAATCTTAAATGATTTATTTTCTCCACTGGGCAATTTAAAATCTAGGCGAAAGGCGTGTAGAAATTGTCTTTGTAGCGGACATTCGCGGCGGTGTTGTTTAAAACTATACAGCTGGTCACCGACAATTGGATGACCTATTTTAGCTAAATGAATGCGGATTTGGTGAGTGCGTCCGGTCTTAGGGGATATTTCTAGTAGAGTGTAGTCCTGATCCTCGCCTCGATAATATTCTTTAACTTTATATTCTGTCACTGCTTCTTTATCAATGGCGACAGTCATCTTGGCAGTACCGCTTTTATTTTTGCTGAGCGAATAGGTGATTATGCCTTTCTTGTCCTTCACTTTCCCGAATACTAGGGCATAATATTTTTTAGTGATTTCCCGAGATTTAAATTTACCTACCAGATATTTGTATGCTTTTCCAGTCTTAGCACAAATAACCAGGCCGGAAGTGTCCTTATCGAGACGGTGGACGATGCCGGGTCGGTCGGGTTCACCCACGTCTTTTATTGGGGGATAATAATTTAACAAAGCATTCACTAAGGTGCCTGTCTTATGAGTATTGTCGGGGTGAACTACCATACCGGCCGGCTTATTGATTATTACAATATCGTCATCTTCGTAGACAATATCTAGCTTGATATTGTCTGGTGCTAGTTTTGGCGGCGTAGATTTTTCGGGCAGATTAATACTTATAATATCTTGATCGTTGAGCTTATAACTAGCTTTCACTTTTTTTCCGCCGATCACAACACAACCAGCTTCGATATATTTTTTGCTGACTGAGCGTGATAGGTCAGGAAGTTTTCTGGCTAACAATACATCTAGACGTTGGCCGGCTTCAATTTTATTAATCTGAAATTCCATTTTAGATAATAAGACTCCGTTGTCAGTGGAGTAGTAACTCTTATGCTTCTTAAATTAATTCTCGATAAACGAGAGTATTTATTGAACTGTTAATTCCTCAGGTTCGTAAGTTTCTGCTATGGCTGGAGTATTTTTTACGATGTCGGAAATATTGGGTAAATGACCTAGATCCACGTTGAATTCAGTAGTGGCCGTTGCTTTCAAGAAGCTTGCTAAATTTTTCGGGGTTAGTTTTATATAGCCTCGTTCATGCAGGGTTCTTATTGTGTTATTTGTTTTGATATTTTCACCTGTTTTTTTCTTGGCCGTTCCAATTTCTCCTTGGTCATTTAAAAATTGACAAAAAGTTGGATCCATTAACCAGAATTCTCCCTTGGGACTTCTGGCTACGCATATGGCATGCTTAAAAGCACTACGAGCTTCAGGTATTTCATCATAATTTAGTGAATCGCAAAATCTTGCCTGTCTTTCTTCAATTCCTTGTTTGGATTCTCCTCTGGCAGCTGCGTGAAGCATCCACACATTGACTGAATTTGCTTGCCATTCTGTTCGAGCTCCGTTTGCATAGTTTAGGTTGTGGGCGCAAATTGCAGCACCGAGACCACAGGAACCATCTCTGTCTCCTGGCTTTTTCCCTTCGTTAAGGAGTGTATCCGCGATAGAGTTCGCTGCTGTACACTCCAGGCATTCTTCCGCTAGCATCTCTCTGCTTTGTTCTAATTCACTCATATGATTATTGCGTATAAAACCAATGTAATTTGCGTGGTGGTAAGTAAGTTATACTTGAAAAACAAATAATTGGTGCGTCCAGAAGGATTTCCACCCTAACGGGTGGTCACCCGTAGGGTGAGAACCCCTGGTAATTAGTCCGACCTGTTTGTCTTAAATAGTGTAAAATGCGTCCAGAAGGATTTGAACCTTCGACCGTTTGCTTAAGAGGCAACTGCTCTACCAACTGAGCTATGGACGCATGTTGTAAAAACTGCCCTCGGAGGGAATCGAACCCCCATAACCAGCTTAGAAGGCTGGTGTTCTATCCATTGAACTACGAGGGCTCATAAATTAAACCTCGTCGCTATCGACATTATTACTATAATAGTGATTATCAATGGTTTTCACAATAGGATTGAGGGCAAATGATTATGATGGAGTTTAAAGTAAAAAAATCATTTGTCAACCGAGGCGAAATTGGCTTGATCCTAATTTAAATATGAACTAAACTAGCTTCAGTACTTTGAGAAGTGAATAAATATCAAGAACGACACGAGGGATTAGACCCTACGACTGTCTACCAACCCGGGTAAAGCTGGGTGGTAAATTCTACCCCAATAGGGAAGATATGGTTTGTCGCTATCAGGCGAGCAAACAAGAAGACAAAAAGCTTCTTATCCGAATTTATTAGGGTAAGGAGTTTTTTGTTTTAACTATAAATAAAAAAATATGAAATTTACCGACGTCTTACAAAAAAGTAAACAACCGCTGATATCACTTGAGGTGATACCTCCAGAAAAGGGGAATAAAAGTGACAAGATAATTCGGTCGGTAGAAAAGTTAATGGATTTTAACCCCCAATTTATCAATGTAACCAATCATCAACTACACGTCATTTATACCGAAGTCAAAGGTCAAATGAACAAAATGACACTGGGCAACAAAATGAACACCTTTGAGCTTTGTGCCGATTTAAAAAATCACTTTAACGTTGAGCCGGTGCCACATCTAATTTGTGGCGGGACAACCCGACACCAAATCAAAAAAATCCTGGGTAGCCTCAAGAAATATAATTTGGAAAATATTTTTGTGGTTAGGGGGGATAATCCGCCTGGCATGCGTAAGTTTATTAAAGAAAAAGACGGTTTTAAGTGCGCTGGTGGATTAATCGAGGAAATTATCAACGAAAATGAAAAATTAGCTACTTTTCCTGCTGGCCTTTGTATTGGTGCCGCTGGTTATCCGGAAAAGCATTATGAGGCGTTGAATTTAACTAGGGATATGCTTTACTTAAAGCGCAAAGTAGCTAAAGGGGTTGATTATATCATCACTCAAATGTTTTTTGATTTTGATCAGTGCCTCAATTTTATGGCTCTAGCGAAAGAAATGGGCATTTCAATACCAATTATCCCCGGAATTAAGCCAGTTGTGTCACTCAAGGTTCTAAAAACTATTCCGCGAGCGTTTTTCTTGGGTGCCCCAGAAAAATTAGTCAAAGCATTCGAAGCAGCCCGGACTTCTCAAGCAGAATTTCAAGCTGGTATTAAATATATGGCCGAGGGTGTTGCTAGACTCTTAGATTATGGGGTGTCGGGAATTCACTTTTTTACCATGGGAGAAGCCGAGGAAACTTATGCTTTAATGGAAGCTGTTTTTGGTAAGCCCCGCTAGCTTACTTTACCAAATTTGACGTGCAAAAATGAACCAGCCGGATATTAAAAATTTAATCCAAGAAAAGGTCATCGTTTTCGATGGCGCCATGGGTACCAGTATTCAGGGATTTAATTTGGCCGCGGCTGATTTTGGTGGACATGAGGGCTGCAATGAATATCTGGTAATTTCTCAACCGACAGTGATCAAAAAGATCCACGCTAGCTTTTTGGCAGTTGGTTGTGATGTTATTGAAACTAATACTTTTGGCGCTAATGGTGTGGTTTTGGCAGATTATGGCTTGGAGGATAAAGTGTATGAGATTAATAAAGCAGCTGCTGGCTTGGCTAAGTCTGTGACCAAAGATTTCTCAACGGCTAGCCAGAAACGTTATGTGGCCGGTTCGATTGGCCCTGGGACTAAATTACCATCTCTGGGTCAAGTTGGATTTGATAGGTTGCTAGATGTGTATTACGAGCAGACGCTAGGCCTCCTGGATGGAGGAGTTGATCTACTACAGATAGAAACTTGCCAAGACATGTTACAAATAAAGGCAGCTTGGCAGGGAGTCGCCAAGGCTCAGCAAGAGCGGGATAAAGCTCTGCCCGTGATTGTCCAGGTGACCATAGAATCTAATAAAAAGATGTTGCTTGGAACTGAAATGTTAGCCGTTATCACCACCTTTCAACCGTATAATCTGTTTGCTTTGGGAATTAATTGTGGGACTGGTCCCGCCGCTATGAAAGAGCAAGTGGCTGTACTAGCTTGTCACTCTCCTTTCAATATTAGCGTTTTGCCCAACGCGGGGCTGCCTAAGCTAGTTGGTGAAAGCCAAGTTTATGATCTTTCTCCCGAAGCTCTGGCGCAGGAATTGACTGGTTTAGTAAAGGATTATGGCGTAAATATTATCGGCGGTTGTTGTGGTACTACCCCCCAGCATTTGCGAGCAGTGGTGGAAGCGGTAAAGAGTAAACGAGCCAAGCGGAGAGAATATAAATTTATTCCCAGTTTCTCCTCACTTTATGGCACCCAGGAAATGGATGTGGAGCCCAAGCCGCTGATTGTTGGCGAACGGACTAATGCCACCGGGAGCAAGGAATTTCGCGAGCATCTTTTGGATAATGATCTTGATGGTATGGTCGATATTGCTCTGGAGCAACAGGCAGAAGGTGCTCATCTGATTGATGTCTCGGTTGGATATGCTGGTCGGGATGAGACAAAAGACCTCCCTTTGTTTGTTAGCAAACTTAATACCGTTCTCAAAGTTCCCTTGTCTATCGATACGACTAATGTCGAAGCCCTCACTAACGGCCTGAAGCAGTTAGCGGGTAGACCGCTGATTAATTCGATAAATTTGGAGGACGGAGGAACTAGAGCTAAGAAAGTTTTACGGTTGGCGCAGGACTTTGGTGCGGCTTTGATCTGCCTCACTATCGACGAGCAGGGTATGGCTCTAACAACCGAGCGTAAAATTGCAGTGGCGCAAAAAATCTATGATCTGGCTACTAAGGAGTTTGACATCAAACCAGTAGACCTTTTCTTTGACCCGCTCACTTTCACTCTCGCTTCCGGAGATAAAAAGTATCAAGACGCCGCTCGGGCCACCCTGGAAGCTATCAAAGCGATCAAGCAGAAATTCCCTCAGTCGCAAACTATCTTGGGAGTTAGTAACGTGTCCTATGGTCTTAAACCACGAGCGCGTAAAATGCTCAACTCTGTTTTTCTCCAGGAAGCATTGCAGGCTGGCCTAGACGCCGCCATCTTGCACGCGGCCAAGATTGTTCCCTTTAATAAAATATCGCGTCAGGATGTAACTCTGGCTCAGGATCTTATTTATAATAAAAAACGGCCTGGCTGTAGTCCACTTGAGAAAATCATTAGTCGTTATGAGAAATCTGTTCCCCAAGAGGAAAATGCGGTGCAGTGGGACAAGATACCAGTTGAAGAAAAATTAATTAAACATATTGTCGAAGGTCGGAAGAAGGGCCTTAAAGATACACTTGAGCAGAGCTTAAAAAAATATCAGCCGCTGGAGATTGTTAATAATTATCTTCTCAATGGTATCAAAGAGGTGGGCGAGTTATTTGGGGCGGGAAAATTGCAGCTACCGTTCGTTTTGCGTTCAGCGGAAACAATGAAAGCGGCTGTCAGCCTACTCGAGCCGCATATGCCTAAGTCATACTCGGACAGTTTATGCAGTGTGGCGCTGGCGACGGTAAAAGGAGATGTTCACGACATCGGCAAGAATCTGGTTGATATCATTTTTAGCAATAACGGCTATAAAATTCACAATATTGGGGTTGACCAATCGGCCGAGGATATCATTGCTGCTATCAAAAAGCATAGAGTAGACTATCTCGGACTAAGTGGCTTACTAGTGAAGTCGACCGTGATAATGAAGGATTTGTTAACGATGCTCAATAAGCATAAAATAAATATTCCGGTGCTGTGTGGGGGAGCGGCTCTGACGCCGGATTATACTGAGAAAGTACTAAACAAAGCTTATCAAGGAGAAGTGTATTATGCTCAGGATGCTTTTGCGGCCATGAAGATAATCGGTGATCACGCCGCTGCCAAGCAAAGTGAATCTAGTCCGGCTAAAAAGATTGTCAGTAAAGCTAATTCAGCCAGTAAAAAGTCCAGCCAGCCAAAATCGACTACTGACAAAATTTCCTATCGCCAACCGATCCCCCAGCCACCCTTCTGGGGCCATAAGATAATAAAAGACATTCCTTTGACCAAAGTCCTCCCATATTTAGACAAGAATTTATTGTTCAAGCAGCAATGGCAGTTTCAGCAAACAGGCATGTCAGCCAAAAAGGTAACCGAAGCAATTAAATTACATGCCGAACCAGCTTTAACCAGGATTGTTGCGAAGACAAAAAAAGAAAAGCTTTTAGACTTAAAAGTAGCCTACGGATTTTATCCTTGTTACAGTGACAACAATAAACTTATTATTCTTGACCCTCGTCACCAGACCAAAAAAATAGTGGAGTTTGAATTTCCCGCTCAAGTCCGCCCGCCGCATCTCAGTCTAAGCAAATATTTCCGTCCGCGGCAAAAAGACAAATACGATGTCGTCAGTTTTTATATCGTCACGGTCGGTGCCCGTGCTTCAGAGGAGAGCAAGGATATTTTTCAGAAAGACGAGTATACTGACTATCTCCTCTGGCACGGTTTTACGGTGAAAATGGCTGAGGCGTTAGCTAAATTTATTCATAAGCGGATCAGGGTTGAATTGGGCATCGCTGGCAGCGAACCTAAAAAGCCAATGATACTGCCGCCAAATAAGTATCAGGGTCAACGGTATAGCTTTGGCTATTCCGTTTGTCCGAACTTAGCCGATCAACAGAAGCTTTTTCAACTTTTACAGCCAGAAGAAATCGGCATTTCCTTGTCAGAAACTTATCAGCTGGTGCCCGAGCAAAGCACTAGCGGCCTGGTAGTCTATCATCCCGCCGCGACTTATTTTAGTCTTAGTTGATAGTAATAAAACACCGTTTTCTATTTCCCTAAATCTCTTGACAATCATTTGCCAGGGGATTATACTTTAAGTAGTTAAGCAATAGCTTAAACTATAAATCTACCTTACATATATGCTTTGTAAGTCAAAGATAGGGAAATTAAAAAAAGAGCTGACCGAACATGAAGAGAAAATCATAGCCGTCTTTGCCGCCTTAAGTGATCCTAGCCGATACCAGATGTTTAAATTACTTGCTAAGCACGAAGGGCTGTGTACTACCGATATCGCTCGCGTATTTGAAGTAACAGTCTCCGCTGTCTCTCAGCAAATGCGTATTCTAGAAATGGCTGGTCTACTGCGCAAACTGAGATGCGGACAAATGATGTGCTGCAAAATTAAAAAAGACAATCCATTAGTGAAGTGTCTAATGAAAGTATTACGTGAAGTTCATAAAAATAATTAAAAATTTGAAGGGAGGTGATATATATGATCGGAGGTTCATGTTGTTCATATGGTGGTGGTTCGTGCTGTGGCCTAGGCGGCGGTTCATGTTGTGGTTAAACATGGCAGTCTGCCATTAGCGTTTTCGCTATAGAGTAGTATGCCTGGGTTTGTACTCGGGCATACTACTCGTCTAAATTGAATATAATCTTTTTAATATAAAAAATTAATAATAAAAATTATGAAAAAAGTGACCGTATATTCAACCCCAACTTGCCCTTATTGTACAATGGCTAAAGACTATCTAAGTGATAATAAAATAGAATTTATTGAAAAGGACGTAGCGGCTGACGAAAAGGCTCGTGCTGAAATGACCGAGAAATCAAATCAGATGGGTGTGCCGGTTATTACGGTTGATGATGAAGTAGTCGTTGGTTTTGACAAAGAAAAATTGGCTAAGCTTTTAGACATTAAATAGATTTTACTAAAGGGATGTGTAGTTTATATTTTTTGAAATAAATGAAAATAATCCTAGCTACGCACAATTCCAGTAAGGTCAAGGAAATCTCGCAGCTGATGTCAGAGCTTGATCTTGAAATTGTCAGTCTGGATGATATTGGTATTACCGAGGATGTTGTCGAAGATGGTGACACTTTTGCGGCCAATGCTCTCAAAAAAGCTCGCTTTGCGGCGGATCAAGTTAGTGAATGGGTAATGGCTGATGATAGTGGGATGTGTATTGATGCACTAGATGGTCAACCAGGCATTCATTCGGCGCGCTGGGCGGGGGATGATGTCTCTGACCGTGCCAAAGCGGAATTCACCTTAGTCAAAATGGAAAACGTGCCGGTAGGTGAGCGTGGAGCTTCTTTTAACACAGTGGCGGCTTTGATCGCACCTGATGGTAGTGAGCATTTGTTTGAGGGAATCTTACGTGGCGAGATTATGACGGAACTACGGGGACCAATTCGTCCGCACTTGCCATACGATTGCTTATTTAAGCCAGAAGGGTATGATCAAACTTACGCGCAAATGTCACCGGACGAGAAATGTCGTATTAGTCATCGCGGGATTGCTTTCAACAAGTTAAAAAAATATCTACGTGAGCAAACACTCAATCAGAATAAATAAATATCTAACCACCGCGGGCTATTGTTCACGCCGGCAGGCTGATCGCTTGATCGAGCAGGAGCTGGTTTTTATCAATGGCAAAGTGGCCAGCTTGGGACAACAGGTGGAAAAAGGTGACGAGGTGCGTGCCGAGGGTCAAATAGTAAAGTTGGCTGGCATAAAAAAAGTATACCTTGCTTTTTATAAACCAGTAGGCGTTATTTGTACTACGGATGAGAAGGCTGATAATAATATTGTTGATTATATCAATTATCCCGAGCGGGTATATCCAGTGGGACGACTTGATGTAGCTACTTCGGGACTTATTATCATGACCAATGATGGTGACCTGGTTAACAAAGTCTCGCGACGAGATAGTAAAGTGGAAAAGGAGTATCTAGTGAAGGTGGATAAGGAAGTAAACGAGGAATTTATAAAACAGCTACAGGGAGGAGTAGATATTGGTGGCTATATCACTTTACCTGCTAAAGCTGAGAAGCTGGAAGATCGTAAAATATCACTGACCATCATCGAGGGGAAAAATCAACAGGTGCGTAAAATGTGTGAAGCTTGCGGATATAAAGTGCAAAAACTAGTACGACGACGAATTGGCGATTTGACTTTGGAAGGATTACGACCAGGTAAGTACAAAGTGATCTCGGAAAATAGAATAAAAAAATATTTAGACATCAAAAATGGCGAATAAAAGAGTATTTACCCAAACTTATGGGGTAGTGGGGGCGATTATTGAGAAAGATGGTAAGTTTCTGTTGGTGCGAGAAAATATGCCTGAATATCCAGAAGCGCATAACAAATGGAATCAGCCAGCGGGTTGGGTTGAGGTGGGCGAGGAGCCGATTGCTGCCTGTGAACGCGAAGTAAAAGAGGAAACTGGTTTAGAGTTTAAGGCGACTGGGTTGCTGGGAGTGTACTCTCTGCATAAAGACAATATTGCTGAGTATGTTGGCCAGCCAGGCAGCCACGCCATAAAATTAATTTTTCGGGGCGAATTTTCTGGTGAGTTGGAGGAGCCGGGGTTGGATGAGGAGATTTCTGAGAGGCGCTGGTTTTCTCCCGAGGAAATTTATACGATGGAGTTTGATCAGTTGAGAGATATGGATATTAAGCAAGAGGTCAAAGATTATCTGGCCGGTAAGGATTATCCGCTGGAACTAGTGAGGCATACTGTTGTTAAATAGTTTTCGTAATTAATTATTTTAAAGAGTATGTTTTTGATACAAATAGTTGGCTATATAGCTGGGACTTTGACTTTGTTCAATATGTTCCCACAAGTGATAAAAACTTACCGGACCAAAAGGGTAACTGACATATCTTATCTAATGGTTATAACCTATGTGTCCAGCACAATGTTGTGGGTGATCTACGCGCATTCTATAAATAGTTGGCCGATTATGATTACCAACGGTGTTTCCTTCGTTGTTGGCTTGGTCCAACTCATTTTGATGGGCAAATACAAAAAGGTAGCTAAGCTAGAGGGAAAGGTATAAAAAAATCTCTATCAGGAGCCAAAAAATTGGGCGTGTTTGATATAAAGATAAACATTACTGAGGGTGAAAAAAAAGATTGATCATACCACCACTGGCCTAGTAGCCATCTATAAGCCAGCTGGCCCCACTTCACATGACATTGTCGATATGGTTCGTCGAGCAACAGGTGTCAGGAAAGTAGGTCATGCGGGGACATTAGATCCTTTGGCGCGTGGGGTTTTAGTGGTGGCGATTGGGCGCGAGGCGACCAAACAGATTGCCGCCGTGGTGGCGAAGGAAAAGGAATATATTGCCAGAGTGCGACTAGGTGTGACCAGCACGACGGATGATGAGGAAGGAGAGAAGGAAGTGCATGGGGTGGAGGAGGTTTTACGACCAGAGGTAGAAAAAGTAGTAGAGAAATTTATCGGCAAGATTGAACAAATGCCGCCGATCTATAGCGCTGTTAAGATCGCGGGGCAGGAAGCTTACAAGCGGGCGCGACGGGGAGAAGAGGTGAAAATGAAATTGCGCCAAGTAGAGATTAAGGAGATTGAAATATTGAGTTATAAATGGCCATATTTAGAACTACGAGTGGTGACTGGGCCGGGCGTCTATATCCGTTCGTTGGCGCGAGATATTGGAGGCAAGCTTGGTATGGGTGGGTATTTGGCCGATCTGGAACGGACACGGGTGGGAGATTTTACTAAGGAGAAGGCGGTCAGGATAGAGAATGGAAAAAAGTGATAATAAAAAGGGATGGCAAAACCAATCAAAGCTTTAATATTTGATCTAGAAGGAGTAGTGATTGATACCATGCGATCTGTCTGGATCCCGGCGGACAAAGAATTTTGTCGATTGCAAGGCTATAAATTTACTCAGGATCTGGGTACAAAAATTACCGGCACTAGTTTGCTCGATGGCGTGCGGATCATGAAAGATCATTTTGGTATCAAGGGTGACGAACAGAAACTTTTGAATGAGCGGCTAAAGATAATCGATGGTTTTTTTGCTAAAAAAATTGATTTTATTACTGGATTTAAGGAATTTATTTCCCAGAACAATAATTTGCCAGCCGCCGTGGCTACTGCTCTCAAGCTAAAGTATTTGGATATTGTTGATAATCAAGTGGGACTAAAAAAAATGTTTGGCGGCCATGTTTATAGTATTTACGAAATTGGCGACCGATCAAAACCACATCCTGATATATTTCTTCACGCGGCGCAGAAATTAGAGATAGATCCAGGCGAATGTCTTGTGTTTGAGGATGCACCCAATGGGATCGAGGCGGCGCGGCGAGCTGGCATGCGCTCGGTGGCTCTAACTACTACTTACCCGCGGCAAGATCTCAAAGGAGCAACCGTGGTAGTTGATAGTTATGAGGAGGTTGATTTGGAAAAGATTTAATTGATTTAATTTTGTTTGACGAGGAGTGGTTAGACGTTTTATGTTGTCTCAAACTTTAGAGTTTCTTTTTCTTCAGTAATAACGAATTTAATACAACCGACACGCTACTCATCGCCATCGCTAGTCCAGCAAATTCAGCGCGTAGAAGCCCGAGCGCTGCGATTGGAATACCAACGCTATTATAAAATAGCGCCCAGAACATATTTTGCTTAATTTTATTCATGGTCTGCTGGCTGAGCTTGATTGCTCGGGCCACATCGCGTAGATCATCTTTTATTAATACGATCTCTCCCGTCTCAATGGCTACATCTGTACCGGCTCCCATGGCGATACCCAGATCCGACTGAGCCAGCGCTGGAGCATCATTAATACCATCACCGACCATCGCTACTTTCTCACCCTCTCCTTGTAGTGACTTCACGGCCGCCGCTTTATCTTGTGGTAAAACTTGCGCTCGCACCTCGTCGATTCCAACCTGTTCAGCGATCGCCGCCGCCGTCCGCTGGTTATCTCCAGTGATCATTATTGTCTTAATACCTATCTCGCGTAGCGCAGCTATCGCTTCGCGCGATGTGTCTTTGATTGTATCAGCTACGGCGATTAGGCCGGCAACATCACTGTCCACCGCTACAATCATTACCGTTTTCCCTTCACTCTCTAATTTATTTTTCTGAGTCACTAGATCATCTGCAACATTAATATCAAACTTGCTCATCAATTTATCTGTGCCTATTAAAACTTGCTTATCGTTAATTGTCCCTTTCACCCCGTGACCAGTCACTGCGGCAAAATCTTGTACTTCAGCTAGTTTCATTTTGTCAGCCTTAGCTTTTCGCATAATTGCCTCGGCCAATGGATGTTCAGACTTACTTTCGACTGACGCCGCCAACTTTAGAATTCTTAATTCTTCTGTTATTTGTAATTTGTTTGTATTTTGGTATTTGTTATTTGTAATTTGTACAATGTCTGTCACCTCCGGCTCTCCTTTAGTCAAAGTACCAGTTTTATCTAGTACCACCGTCTGAATCTTGTTAGCAATCTCTAGTGCCTCACCACTTTTTATCAAGATACCATTGGCTGCACCTTTACCGGTACCGACGATGATAGCTGTTGGAGTAGCTAGGCCAAGCGCGCAGGGGCAGGCGATCACAAGCACCGCTGTAAAAGTCATTAGGGCAGTGACGAAAGAAGACGACCCAATAAAATACCAGTAGCCGAAAGTAATAACAGCTATTCCCATCACTGTCGGTACAAAATAACTAGATACTTTATCAGCAAATTTCTGAATTGGAGCTTTAGAAGACTGAGCTTCGTGGACGATCTTAATAATCTGAGCCAGCACGGTATTTTGACCGATTTTCTCGGCGGTAAATTTGAAGCTACCATTTTTGTTCAAAGTTGCGCCAATAACTGAATCGCCAGTTTTTTTACCTACTGGCATACTCTCGCCGGTGATCATTGACTCATCTACGCTGGAGTCGCCGTTGATAATTTTGCCGTCGACCGGGATTTTTTCACCCGGGCGCACAATAACAATGTCGCCGACTATCACTTCAGTAATCGGAATATCTTTTTCTTCCCCGTCTCTGGCTACGCGAGCTGTCTTCGCTTGCAGCCCTAGTAGTTTCTTGATAGCTTCGCCTGTCTTGCCTTTAGCGCGGGCTTCTAGCCATTTACCCAGCATAATAAAGGTAATGAGTAGAGCTGATGTTTCGTAAAATACTTCGCCAGCAATCAAAAAAGTAGTGGCTAAACTGTAAAAATAGGCGGCTGAGGTGCCGAGAGCCACCAGCGTGTCCATATTGGCTGTCTTATTCCGCAGAGCATTGTAAGCCCCCTTATAAAAACGGCTGCCGATATAAAATTGAACAATGCCAGCTAGAATCATCTGGATCACTCGGCCAGCCAGCGACTTTTCCATTAAAATCATCGCTAGTACAAAAACCGGCAAAGATAAAAGCAGACTGACAATAAAGAGATTACGTGTCTTTTTTATCTCTTTGGCTTTGCTGTCGCCGCTAGCACTGTCTTTCTGATTAATAGCTTCATAGCCGGCTTTTTTGATTAGGCTGACGATTTTTTTGTCATCAATCTGATCAGCTTCGTATTCAATATTGGCTTCTTCGGTGGCAAAGTTAACGTTAGCTTTTTTGATGCCTGGCTCCTTCTGCAAAGTCTTTTCAATAGTCAGAGAGCAAGCGGTGCAGTGCATGCCTGATATTTTGTAACTATCTTTTTTGTTATTCATAAAATATATTTATTATTCTGTACTAATTCGACTACCATCACAGCCACAAGAAGTTGAACCACAGCTACCACCACACTCGCCGTCACCGCTACAAGAGCTACTAGGCTGATCACTGACTTCTTCGACTGACAAATCATTAGCCGCTGGCAGCTCTTCTTCTTCATCTACGACAATGAACTTACCCCAGACCATTTGCATCCAGCAGGAAAATTTTATCTCGCCGGCTTCAAGCGGTGTGAATTCAATCACGTTTTCTCCTTTTCGTAGTTTCTTATCTATATTATACTCCGGCATAATGATTTCGTCTGTACAGCCTGACATTTGCTTTACATTTATCACCCAGCGGACAGGAATACCTTTTTTTACATAGAGAACATTAGGAGAATAACCGCTGTATGATAATTCCATATTAGCTGCCTGGTATTCTTTGACGTCGCCGCTGACCAGATATTCTTTTTCACCAAGCTGCTTGCTGGGGATTAGACCGCTAAAGCCGTAGCCAAAGTTAGTTAGTCCGCGATTAAACATTATAATGCCTAGAGCGATTACGATAATGCCAGAAAACTTCATTACTTTCTTGACGTGTTCCTGACTGATGAGAGAAATAAAACTACCGAAGCCAAAGAGGAGAGGGATAGTGCCCAGGGCATAAAAGCCCATCGAGAGCGCCCCACTGACAATGCTGCCGGAGGCCAAAGCATAAAGTTGCATCGCTTGCAGCGGTCCACAGGGCATGAAGCCATTGAGGAGACCAATCACGAAAGGCCCTTTAGGTTTTTTACTATGACGTTGGTTGAATAAAAAGCGGGCGATAAAAGTCGGGGTGCGCAGCTTTATCTTTTCTAGCCACTTGTGCTTAGTGGTTAGAGACAACCCCATTAGCACCATAAAGACTCCGGCTACTAAAGTGATAGTGCCAGTGAAGGTGGGATTGATAGCAAAAAAAGATCCGAAGCCACCTAAAATAGCACCGATAGTAGTGTAGGAAATAAGGCGGCCAAGATTGTATTGCAGGTGGGCTCCGGAAAAGCTGAATTTCTTGTCTGGCTTGGGTTGCTGTTTAGCGGAGTAAGTGACTATGAGTCCGCCGCACATGCCAACACAGTGAAAACTCGCCAGGAGGCCAATCAAAAAGATTAATCCGTAACCGAGTCGCTCTTCATTTAATCGTGACAATATTTCTAGTAGCCCCAACTCTTTAATAATTAGATAGCCAATGGCAAAAAGTGCTACCAAGACGCCAGCGATGATATAATTTTTATATTTGTTTTTGGAGCTATCATTTTTGGTGGCAGCCTTTTGCTTGATTTTATAGCCTAACTTCTCAATAGCTGTAAACATCTTCGCTTGAGATATCTTTTCCTCGTCGTATTCTAGCTGACATTTTCCCGAGGGATAATCAACTTTAATATCTTTTACTCCGGGCAAGACGTCCACTTCAGTTTCAATAATGGTTTTACAGCTTTGACAATGCAGGCCGTCTATTTGAAATTTTATTTTTTTAAGCATTTTTTATAGTGATAATTTTAGAAAAAGTCTGCTATTTGCTCGATGTCTGATTGCTCAATAATTATTTTGCTATCAGCTACTTTGAGATTGGGGTTAATTGGGACAGGATTACAGCCACCTTTTTCGGTAGCGATTTTTTCTAACGGATAACCATTGCCGCAAGTATTGCAGACCATTTGGTCACCTTCTTGATGAAATCCTGCTTTAGAATCAGCGCAAACTTGACAAGCGTTGGCCGCCGCCCGATAGGTGCCATTTTTATCTTTGACCACAAAAAAGTAGACAGTCCGTCCATCGGATAGTTCAGTGTTGTAGTAATTAGCTGTGGTGCCTTGTAGCTTGGTGGTATCTATTGCGATTTGACTATCTTCTATTGTTACCGCCTCACCCTCTGTACCAGAAAAACTGGCTGCCTTAGTGCTTTGATTCACTTCTGTGAGTTGACCTTTTGTATTTTCCGTCGTGTTTTTGCTACAGCCAGCCAGTAGGGCAGTGGTGGCTAGCAGTGCTAGCGAAAGTATTATGGGAAAAGTTTTTTTCATCTATTTTTTTATTTGTTGAATAATCTAGTTACCTGTAATATTTCTTTAGTCATCGCTCTTTTTTTGGCGCCGTCTTTGGTACCCATCGCTTTTTTAAAACAGGTGTTGAGATGATTTTCCATCAGCATTTGGTGAGCTGATTTTAATAGGCCAATGGCCGCCAAGTTTTGCTGCATGATATCAATGCAATACTCATCATCTTCGAGCATCTCCAAGATCTTAGCTATGTGACCCTGGGCTTTTTTGAAATTGGTCAGCGTTTTCTTTTTTTGCTCAGTCATTAATGTAAGTTAATTTATTAATACCTATACCTAGGGTACAGGTTAGCAAGTGACCGCATTTGCTGTCAAGTAAATTTGGTTTTTCTGTGAGGATGCGGTAGAATAATTCCATCTGTTAATTCAATATTCATGACAAAAACTAACGGTAAAATAATCGAGGTCGAAAATTTACGCAAGACATACGGTGACCTCAAGGCCGTCGATAACGTTTCTTTTTCGGTTGAGCGAGGAGAGATCTTTGGCCTGCTTGGTCCCAATGGAGCAGGGAAGACCACCACCTTGGAGATGATCGAGGGACTACGCAAGATTGACAACGGCCAAGTGCAAGTAGCCGGAATTGATGTTGATATGAAGCCGGATGATGTAAAGTCACAAATTGGTGTGCAGCTGCAATCCTCCTCATTTTTTGATTACCTGAATTTAAAGGAGTTGCTTAAGCTTTTCGGTAATTTGTACCAGCGAAAAATTAATCCTGATGAGTTGTTAGAGAAAGTGGAGTTGTCCGAGAAAGGTAAATCGTATGTTAAACATTTGTCAGGTGGGCAAAAGCAGCGTTTTTCGATTGCCTCAGCCTTAGTAAATGATCCGCAAGTGCTATTTCTCGATGAGCCGACCACTGGTTTAGATCCCCAGGCGCGGCGACATCTCTGGGACTTGATTGGGAAAATTCGTGATACGGGCAAAACCGTAGTACTTACTACTCATTATATGGATGAGGCGGAGATATTGTGTGATCGGGTAGCTATTATTGATAAGGGGAAAATAATAGCTCTCGATACGCCGGATAAATTAATTGATAATCTACTGGCCAAAGGATTTAAAAAAGCGCAGGCGGAGAAGTTAGCCAATCTGGAAGATGTCTTTTTGGATTTAACTGGTCGTAATTTAAGGGAGAAATAAAAATATGAATAAATCAATTGTGGCCATAAAAAATATTACTTTTTCTGCTATTAAAATGTTTTTTCGCGACAAGCAGGCAATTTTCTTTAGTCTGTTTTTACCCGTGATGATTATGGTGATATTCGGATTTATGGATTTTGAAAAAATGAGTGCGGTGAAGCTTGGTATTGCCGATGAAGCTAAAAATGAAGCATCTGGTAAGTTTGTTGAGTCTATTGAGCAGGCTGACGTTTTTGAGATATCAACTGGTTCAGTTGAAGATGAAAAGAAATTACTAGAGGCAGGCGATCGGGATCTATTGTTGATATTACCAGAGTCTTTTGGAGCGACTGCTCGACTTGATACATCAGGGCTGCCGGCTGCGTATCAGAAAATTGTGGCTGAGACGGGAATTGAGGTGCCGGCTGCTCCCGGACCACTTAATATTGAGCTCTATTATAATGAGGGAGAAGAAAGCAAGGTTGCCATTGGGACATCTATCCTTAAAGAAATTTTTCATCAATATGAGCAGGGGATAACTAATTCTCAGTCGTTATTTTTTCTCGAATCCAAACCAGTTACTAGTCGTAATCTCACCTTTGTTGATTTTCTTATCCCCGGCATTGTGGCGATGAGTATTATGCAGATGGGGGTTATTGGAGTGGCCGCTTCGATTGTCTCTTGGCGGGAAAAAGGTATCTTGCGGCGACTACTAGCGACTCCAGTGAAGCCATTTACTATTATATTTAGTCAGGTACTCACTCGCTTGATTATCTCAGTGCTTCAAACCACGATTATTGTTACGCTGGGGGTCGTGTTTTTTGATTTGCAGCTAATCGGTAGTCCGTTGTTGGTATTATTGCTGGCTTTCTTGGGCGGTATTATATTTCTAAGTGTTGGCTTTACTATTTCCGGTTTTGGTAAGACGCACAATACCGTTATGGCGCTGTCAAATATCATCATGATGCCGATGATGTTTCTCTCCGGCGTCTTTTTCTCGCGCGATGTTTTGCCGGACTGGCTTAAGACTATTACCGAATACTTACCACTGACTTATTTAGCTGATGCTATCCGGGCCGTGATGATTGACGGTAGCGGCTTGCTGGATGTGGGGGGAGAAATAATCGGCTTGTTGGTATGGATGGTGATCGCTTTTGCGCTAGCGACGAAGTTTTTTAAGTGGGAGTAGGGGCGGGGGAGGTTTGCTATAGTTACCTCGTTCACCATAGCTCCGCCTCCGGCGAAGCCGGGTTCACTCGGCAACTATAGCAAACCTCATGTGAGCTAATAGACAGAATTTTATGCCCGAGCTTCCCGAAGTGGAGACAATTAGACGTGATTTGCAGTAGAAATAAAAAAAAGCACCTCTAGGGTACTTTGAAAAGGTTCTTTTAAAAGAGCTGCTTGAACCAGTCGACCCAGATTTTGAGGGTCTTGCGAAGTGGGCCATGGCGGAACTCGATCACGTCTCGGGCCATTCGGCGCAAGGACGAATGGTACTGTCGACCAGAAGCCACTAGCTTCAATTCTACCCATGCCACCTCGCTGTACTCCTTGTTGTGCTTGATCCGGCTGGCTTCCGCTGCACTGATCTCTGCCACCAGGAGATGGGAGACATCGTGACAGCCGTTATTAACCGGCTCTTCTCGACGCGTTGCCCAAGCCAGTGAGTAGGCTCGGTTGAGGTTTTCGAACCTTGAGGGATCAAGATTGAGTTTCAGCTCCTTTGCGACGTTTTTCACAACCGACGCAACGAAGCTCAGCCCCATCCACATCTTTCCCCCAACTACCCACCAGTTGGGATGGGGGTGCTGTTGTCGCTTGCCCAGGAGGACGTAGACCTTTGCAAAGATCCACCATCCCGTTACTAGTAAGACCATGGCGTCCGCGCACGAGCGAACCATGTTGTCCTTCATTTGAGCGTAATCTTGTGGGGGCACATGCCAGGAATGATCAGAGAAAAGCCTATCTTTGTAATGTCTTTCCATTTCTTTCTTATTCCGATCTTCCCTTTAGGGAAAGTTTGCAATGTTCATGTATCCTTCAAGCTTTACATTATACTATAATAACAGATGCTGTCAATACTTCGTTTTTATTAAAAAGCTCTTACTTTTCGTCTAAAACAAGCTAAAATAGAGGGAAATAAACTGAAAATATGCCAGAGCTCCCCGAAGTTGAGACAATTAGACGTGATTTGCAGCGTAAGATTGTTGGCAAGAAAATCGCTCGTATTCAGGTGTGTAAGCCAAAAATCATCAAAGGCAGTAAAACGGCGCTTAATAAAACTCTCACCGGCAATTTTTTCACCAAAATTAACCGCCGCGGGAAGCTTCTCATTTTAGAATTAAAAAAAGGCGAGAAATTTCTTCTCATCCATCTTAAAATGACGGGCCAATTAATTTATCAGGCTCAAGGTAAAGTAACTGCGGGTGGTCATGGTTGGCCGCAGATTGATAAGCTGCCCAATAAATATTCGCACATTATTTTTACTTTCGTTGACAGGTCGCAGCTTTTTTTCAATGACTTGCGCCAATTTGGTTATATGAAGTTGGTGGATGAAAATGAGCTACAAGAAGTTCTCAAGAAATTTGGCATCGAGCCACTTACCAAAGGTTTTACTTGGACAAATTTCCAGCAGGTGATGGCCGGTAAAAAAACTAGCCTTAAAGCAGTTTTATTAAATCAAAAACTTATCGCCGGAATCGGAAATATTTACGCTGACGAAATTTGCTTCCGGGCGGGAGTGCGGCCGAGTCGAGCAGTGAATAAATTAAGCTCAGCCGAGTTGCGCAAAATATTCAACTCCTGCAATATAATTCTCAAGCAAGCGATTAAATATCGCGGCACCACCTTCAATGACTACGTTGATGCCGATGGCAATAAAGGTAATTTTATCAGCCGACTCAAAGTTTATCAGCGAGCGGGCAAAAAATGCCAGCGGTGTCGACGCAGCGTAATTGAAAAAATAAAAATAGCAGGTCGTGGTACCCATTACTGTCCGCGCTGTCAGGAATAAGGAATCAAATCAAACTAAGCGAAACGCAATAGCATGACTACCTATAAAGCAAACATCCCCAAAATCTACGCTTTCAAATTTTTCTCCAGCTTTGGTTTAATGGCCGGAGTGCTGGTACCTTTCTTTACCGAGTGGGGAAAGATTAGTTTCACCACGTTAATGCTACTTCAAGCTTGGTTTATGCTCTGGAATTTTTTACTGGAGGTGCCAACGGGAGTAGTGGCGGATTACTTTGGTCGCAAACACTCTTTGGCACTGGCCGCGCTAGTGAGTGCCGTGGCGTTTAGTGTTTATACTATTACTCCCAACATTTACCTTTTCCTTTTCTGTGAATTTCTATTGGCGGGATCAATGGCTTTGTTTTCTGGAGCGGAAGACGCTTTTGTCTATGACACTCTTAAGAAAACTAAGGAGAGTAACCAATCAAAAAGAATATTTGGCCGCGCCGATAGTTACAAACTGAGCGGATTAATGGTGGCCGCGCCGATTGGTAGTGTGATAGCTAGTCATTGGGGACTGCAGATGCCGATGGCGCTACAGTTTTTCCCGATGATGATTGCTTTTTTGATTGGGTTAACTCTAAAAGAACCCAGAACGGACAAAAAGGTAGAATCAATGCGCTATCTGAAAATCCTCAGAGAGGGCGTGGGATTTTTCTATCGCAATCGAATACTTAAAATTTTAGCCCTCGATTTTCTAGTGATCGATTCCATTGCTTTTTTCGTCATTTGGCTTTACCAGCCGATGTTAACCCAAGCTGGCGTTAGTATTATTTACTTTGGCATTATTCACGCTGTTATTGTGGCCAGTGAGATATTAGTGATGAATGGCTATAGTTGGATGGAAAAATGGTTGGGTGGCAAGCGGCGATTGATATTTGCCAGCTCGATTATTACGGGCGTAGCCTTTATAATTGGTGGACTGACGAAATTTATTCCACTAGTGATAGTAGTAATAATTTTAGCGGGTGGATTTGGGCTGGGACGTCGACCGTTATTTTCTAGCTATCTTAATAAATATATACCGTCAGAGAAGCGAGCGACTGTCTTATCTTCGGTATCAATGCTGCGCAAATTTACCATGGTGCTTATGTATCCGTTGGTCGGTTTGTTAGTTGATCAGTCGCTTAATTATACGCTGATAATCTTGGGGATCGTGGCGGTCATCTTCTCTCTAGTCTCGCGGGTGCGGGAAGAGCATTTGGTGGATTGAAAAAACCTGAAGGCAGGAGAGTATTTTGCCAATATTATTCTCTTGACACTATTCTTGGGCGTGATATATTAATAGTAATAATTCCTAATAATGCAGCGAGACATTAAAACCGAAATCAACCAAACTGGAGATCGTTTGACCAAACAACGCCAGGTTATTCTTGATTATTTACAGAAAGTAACTTGTCACCCGACAGCGGAGATAGTTTATAATAATGTCCGACGCAAGTTACCCCATATTAGTCTAGGCACAGTCTATCGTAATCTAGATTATTTAGTGGACAGGGAATATGCTCTGGAGCTAAATACGACCGATGCCGAGCGTCATTTTGATGGCTGTATTAGAGAACATTGGCATTATATTTGTGATAAGTGTGGGACAATTTATGATTTGCGCCGAGCCGGCAATATGCCAGTGCGAAAAAAAGTATGTTGGGGGAAGGTGGAGCGGACAGAATGTAACTTGTATGGTATCTGCAAGAAGTGCGCCAGGCGTAAAAAATAATTTTAATAATAAATTAACAAAAAACAAATGACCGAATCAAATCAAGTCTACAAATGTGAAGTTTGTGGCAATATTGTTGAGGTGTTGCATACTGGTGCAGGTGAGCTAGTTTGCTGCGGCCAGCCGATGAAGCTACTAACCGAGAACACCGAGGATGCAGCAGTGGAGAAGCACGTGCCAGTAATAGAGAAGACTGACACTGGCGTGAGAGTAAAAGTCGGCTCAGTCGATCATCCGATGGAAGACGATCATTACATCGAATGGATAGAGATTCTGGTTGATGGGCTGGTTTATCGTCAGAATTTGAAACCAGGTGAGAAGCCGGAGGCGGAGTTTATGGTTCAGGCGAATGATGTGGCGGCGCGAACCTATTGTAACTTGCATGGTTTATGGAAGAGCGAGTAGATAGTAGATTCTTTTAAAAAATTATAATCAAATAAAATATGGCGATTAGTAAAGAAGAATTAATCGAGCTACTGAATAATGATCTAAAACTAGAATATTCAGCTGCTATTCAGTACATCAATCACACAGCGGTGATGACCGGTGCTGAGTATGGCTCAATTATCAAAGAATTGAAAATTCACGCTACCGAGGAAATCCAGCACGCAATGACCCTGGCTGATCAGATTGCTTACCTTGGTGGGAAGCCAAGTGTGGAAGTTGGGGAAATTGGAACAGCTGATGACAATAAAGAAATGTTAAAGCAGGATTTGGCTGGCGAAGAGGACGCTGTAAAAAGATACAAGCTAAGAATTGAACAAGCTGAAGAAATTAAGGAATTTGCGCTCGCTGGACAGCTACGCAATATCCTCGCGATGGAACAAGAGCACGCGATGGATTTGCAGCAGGCATTAGGGGAATAAAGAAAATTATTAAAAAAGCATGACAACCTAGGCACGCTTTTTTGGAGGGAGGATTATTTTTTTTCGAAGTAGTCACAGTGTCCAGTCGGGCTAGCTTCACCGTATTCTTCCAAGGCCTCCGCGAAACTTTTATCAGGGGGGACGCAAGCATTTTTCCCGTCTTCTGTTTGGAAAAGCTTACAGCTCTGGCACTGGCTGTTTTTATCTTCCCAGTTTGGTGAGTAGTTTACTTCAGCAGTCATATTTTTTTGATTATTTATTCTTACTCATCGTTTTAATACACTTGGCGCAAGCTTTTATGCGCTGGCCATCTTTTTGCGTCCACTGCAAATTGACGTATTGATGACGATTGGTAGCAATATTAGAGTGACTGCGAGAGGCGCGCTTGAGTGGACCACGGTTACATATTTCACAAACTCTAGACATGATTGTATAGTTAATAGTGACGAAATTCACTTTTGCAGTATAATACTAGTATCGCAAAGGTGCAAGATTGTTTTCTGTTCCCGTGCCCGTTTGGCCTGCAAACGGTTTTCGGAGGTGTATCGGGGCGGTCAACGCAAATAAAACTAATTAAATGATCGAGCGACTGTTCCAAGACCCAATATATTTTGTTATCACCGCCGTTGGGATTGTAATTGCCATTTCCGTGCATGAGTTTGCGCATGCGGCTATGGCCTATTACCTTGGTGATCCAACCGCTAAAAATGAAGGACGATTGACACTTAATCCTTTGTCCCACTTAGATTTATGGGGGACTTTACTTTTATTATTAGCTGGCTTTGGTTGGGGTAAGCCGGTACCGTTTAATCCTTATAATTTGCGCAATCAGCGTTGGGGGCCAGCCCTGGTTTCACTAGCCGGACCTGGGTCTAATCTAGTAATGGCATTAATGTTCATCGCTTTTCTCAAGTTTGTCTATCCACTTCTGAACCTCGGAGCTGGCAATGCTTTGTTTGATTTTCTTTACTTCCTGATAATCATAAATATGGTTTTAATGACTTTTAACCTGTTGCCAGTACCGCCGTTGGATGGATCCAAATTATTATTCGCGATCCTACCTACTTCAATGGACAACGTGAAAGAATTTCTGCAGCGTTATGGTTTTTTCATCTTGATTGGTCTAGTATTATTCGGTGGCTTTTTCTTCTCTCTAATGTATAGTGTGTTAATTGGTGGAGTCAATTTACTTTTGGGGCTATGAATTAGATAATTCCCCTTGACCACTTTCAGTACCTATGTAACAATGTTTTGCGAGCACTCAGTGCGTCTTTTTTTGCTTAAAATTTTTTGATTCGATGCCGACAATAAATCAGTTAGTAAAAAAGAAGAGAAATAAGATCAAGAAGAAATCAAAATCTCCTGCATTGCAGAAAGGTTTTAATGTCATAAAAAAGAAAGCAGCTAAACCTTCACGCAAAGGCGGCAGTCCTTTTAAAAAGGGAGTTTGTATTAAGGTCACCACCACCACCCCTAAAAAGCCTAACTCTGCTTTACGAAAGATTGCCAAGGTGCGTCTGACTAACGGTATGGAAGTAACTGCTTATATTCCTGGCGAAGGTCACAATTTGCAGGAACATTCGATTGTAATGATTCGAGGTGGTCGAGTTCCGGATTTACCCGGGGTGCGATATCACGTGGTACGCGGTCGTTTTGATACTAGTGGGGTAGATGGTCGCCAGCAAAGTCGGAGTAAATATGCCACCAAGAAAGGTAGCGGTAGTAGTGGAGGGGAAACGCCGGCGACTGTGGCCGAAGAAAAAACTGGTGACGAGGCCAAACCAGCTGAACAACCAGCCGAACCCAAAGAATAAAGTTTAATTATTATGCGAAAAGCCCGGGCGATAAAAAAACCAGTTTTACCCGATCCTAAATTTAGCAACGAGACAGTCGCTAAGTTTATTAATTTTATTATGGAGAGAGGCAAGCGAAACGCTGCCCGCAACATTGTCTACGGAGCTTTTGAAATTATTTACGAAAAGACCAAGAAAGATCCCGTAGAGACGTTTGATCTAGCTTTAAAAAATGTCGGGCCGGTTTTAGAGATTAAGGGTAGGCGGATTGGTGGGGCTAATTATCAAATTCCTTATGAGGTGAAGGGTGATCGCAAAAATACGCTCGCTTTTCGTTGGATTGTGGAAGCAGCTCGTAGTCAGAAAGGTAAATCAATGGCTATTAAATTGGCTAATCAAATCATGGAAGCATCACAGAATCAAGGAGCCGCAATTAAAAAGAAAGAAGATACTCATCGGATGGCGGAAGCTAATAAAGCTTTTGCTCACTACGCTCGGTAATATAAGTTATGACCACCCATATTACTAATTACGTTAAGTTTTTATCGCTAGCCATGCTAGCTACTTTTTGTTTATGCCCACAGCTAGCTCAGGCTAATAGTGGGGAAGTAGCGGCTGGTATAGTCGCATTAATTATGGGTTTGTTTTTCACTGGATTTTTTTCTTTATATTTCTTGTTTATTGCTTTAATAATTGGGATTAATATCGGCGGTATTATTATTTGGGTGCTAATGCTAATTGATTGCGTCAAAAGAGATTTTCCCAATAAAGATGATAAAACAGTTTGGATATTAGTGGTTGCTTTAACTAGTTGGATTGGAGCGCTAATTTATTATTTTATTGTGAAGAGGAAAGAAGATCAGGGTTCTTAGCATTTATAACCTGCCTGAATGCCTAGCGGCATGTAAATTGGCAGCTAGACTTAAAATTTTTAAACATGCCTCGCGAATACTCATTGGAGAAAACTAGAAACATCGGCATTATTGCTCACATCGACGCTGGTAAAACAACTGTTACCGAGCGAGTTTTGTTTTTTACTGGTATTTCTCATAAAATTGGTGAAGTGCATGAGGGTGAAGCGATTATGGACTGGATGGAGCAAGAACAAGAAAGAGGGATTACTATTACCTCAGCCGCTACCACTTGTTTTTGGTCGCCGTTGCATAAAAAAGAAAAAGACCTGCATCGGATCAATATAATTGATACTCCGGGTCACGTTGATTTTACGGTGGAAGTCGAGCGTTCTTTGCGGGTACTTGATGGTGCGGTAGTTGTCTTCGATGGCAAAATGGGAGTTGAGCCCCAATCAGAAACGGTCTGGCGACAAGCCGATAAATATAATGTTCCCCGGATTTGCTTCCTAAACAAAATTAATCTAGTTGGTGGGGATTTTTATCGTTCGCTCGATTCTATTAAGGAGCGTTTAAGTGATAAAGCTTTCCCCATTATGTTACCGATCGGCCTGGGTGAAGATACTAAAGGTCTAGTCGATCTTTTGGAAATGAAAGCTTATTATAATGAAGGAGAGGAAGGGTTAGAATTGTCAGAGCCTAAAGATATTCCGGATGATATGAAAGCAGATTGTGAAAAATACCGGGAGGAAATGTTGGAAATTATTGCCGAAGCTGATGATGAGCTGACGGAGAAATATTTAGAAGGCGAAGAGATTAGTTTGGCGGAGTATCGCGCCGCCATGCGTAAAGGTGTTTTAGAAGGGAAATTTTTCCCAGTTTTAGGTGGAGACGGACGGAAGGCTGTTGTGAAAAAGTTACTTGATACAATTGTTGACCTACTACCTTCACCGCTGGATGTCCCTACTGCCAAGGGGACTGATGTTAAAGACGAAACTAAAGAAATTGAACGCCGGACTGATGACAGTGAACCCTTTTCTGCCCTAGCTTTTAAAGTAGCAACCGATCCTTTTGTTGGTAAATTGATTTTCTTCCGGGTTTATTCTGGTGTGTTGGAGGCAGGGTCTTATGTTTTGAATGCTAATTCGGGCAGCAAGGAAAGGGTGGGACGAATTGTGCGAATGCATGCTAATAAACGGGAAGAGGTAAAAGAAGTTTACTCTGGTGATATCGCGGCAATTGTTGGCTTAAAGGGAACAACTACTGGTGATACTCTTTGTGCTGAAGATAGTCCAATCATCCTAGAAAAAATTACTTTTCCTGAGCCAGTGATTTCAATTGCAATTGAACCAAAAACGAAAGCCGATCAAGAAAAAATGGCTAACGCCTTGAAAGAGCTATCCGAAGAAGATCCGACTTTTCGCCGGGAGACTAATCAAGAAACCGGGCAAACGGTTATCTCGGGGATGGGTGAGCTCCACCTGGAAGTTTTAGTAGACCGAATGAAACGAGAATTTAAAGTCGAAGCCAATATTGGTCAACCGCAGGTAGCTTACAAAGAAGCTATTACTACTACCACGGAAGTTGAGGGTAAATATATTAAACAGTCAGGTGGTCGAGGACAGTATGGTCATGTTTGGTTACGACTGGAACCGCTCGAACGGGGCAAGGGCTTTGAGTTTGAGAACGAGATTAAGGGTGGAGTTATCCCAATTGAGTATATTCCTCCAGTAGAGAAAGGGGCTCGTGAAGCGATGGACAAAGGCGTTTTGGCTGGTTATCCTGTTATTGACGTCAAAGCTACTTTATATGATGGTTCTTACCACGAAGTTGATTCTAATGAATCTGCTTTCAAAATTGCCGCTTCCATGGCTTTGCGAGAAGGTGTTAAGAAAGCCAACCCAGTTATTCTCGAACCAGTGATGAAAGTCGAAGTGACTACCCCCGAAGAATCTATGGGTGATGTAGTGGGGGACTTGAATTCCAAACGAGCGCAAATCCAGCAAATGACTGATCGGGCTAACGTGAAGGTAATTGATGCTTTAGTACCACTGGCGGAAATGTTTGGTTACGCCACTACTTTACGGTCAATCTCGCAGGGAAGAGCTAATTACACGATGGAGTTTAGCAGTTATGAACAAGTTCCAGCAAAAATAAAGGCGGAGATCATGGGAGAAGAGAAGTAGGCCGTAGGTTGTAGGTGTAAGAAACTATTTAAAATAATCTGTCTGTAGTCCTTATCATTCCACCTGAAATTCAACAACTTATCTCCGTTTTTCCTGTTGACAGCCTAAGCTAGAAAAACTATAATACGAGAGAACTTTTATCAATAATTAAAACTATAAAATAGGAGTAAACAAATGGCCGAAGAAAAATTTGATCGAGGTAAACCTCACGTGAACGTTGGTACTATTGGTCACGTCGACCACGGTAAGACCACTCTGACAGCTGCTATCTTGCAAGTTATCAATGCCAGTGGCAAAGGTAAAGCTAATATAAAGACAGTTGATCAGATTGATAACGCCCCTGAGGAAAAGGAGCGTGGTATCACCATTGCTACTTCCCATTGTGAGTATGAAACAGAGAAGCGACATTATGCTCATGTTGACTGTCCCGGACATGCCGACTATATCAAAAACATGATTACGGGTGCTGCCCAGATGGACGGTGCTATTTTGGTTGTCTCCGCCACCGATGGTCCGATGCCCCAGACCAAGGAACATATCTTGTTAGCTCGACAGGTTGGGGTACCTTCAATTGTTGTGTTCTTAAACAAAGTTGATCAAGTTGATGACAAAGAGATGATCGAGTTAGTAGAGGAAGAAGTTCGGGAGGAATTGACTAAGTACGAATTCCCCGGAGATAAGACCCCGATTATCAAAGGTTCTGCTTTGAAAGCCCTTGAAGATCCTAAAGGTGACGCTGGTAAGCCAATTTTGGAGTTGTTAGAAGCTTTGGACACATTCATCCCGGAACCAAAACGTGATGTTGACAAACCATTTTTAATGCCGATTGAAGATATTTTCTCGATTGAGGGTCGGGGTACAGTCGTGACTGGCCGAATCGAGCGCGGTATGGTCAAGCTCAATGAAGAGCTAGAGATCGTTGGTATTCACGATACGGCCAAGACAGTTATTACTGGTATTGAAATGTTTAACAAACAATTAGATGAAGGTCGGGCGGGTGACAATGCTGGTCTTCTTTTGCGTGGTACCAAGAAAGAAGAAGTCGAGCGAGGTCAAGTATTAGCCAAGCCGGGTAGTATTACTCCGCACACTGAATTTGAAGCGGAGGTGTATGTACTGACCAAAGAAGAAGGTGGCCGTCACACAGCGTTTGCTGCTGGCTACAAGCCTCAATTCTACATTCGGACAACGGATGTGACGGGTGAAGTAGTAAGTTTGCCCAAAGGAACGGAAATGGTGATGCCTGGCGATACAGTAAAAGTTAACATCAAGCTTGGTGCTCCGGTTGCTATGGAAGACGGTATGAAGTTCGCCATTCGTGAAGGTAGTCGAACGGTAGGTGCTGGTGTGGTGACTAAGATATCCAAATAGTAGTTAGTTGTTTTTAATAATTTAGCACATTGGATTGATGGCCAAAAAGAAAGAAGAAGCAGTTAGTGGCAGTGTTCCAACCCAAAAAATTCGAATAAAGATCAAAGCTTACGATCATAAAGTGATTGACCAGGCAGCTGTCAAGATTGTGGATACGGTGAAGAGACTAGGGGCAGAAGTTTCTGGCCCAGTTCCCTTGCCGACAGAAAGACATCGCGAGACTGTCATTAAGTCTCCCTTCGTCAATAAAGATTCTCGGGAGCAGTTCGAAATGAGGGTGCATAAGAGGCTGATTGATATCATCAAGCCGTCTAGTAAGATAATCGATTCGCTGACCAACCTTAATTTACCGGCCGGTGTAGACGTGGAAGTGAAGATGTAGTTAGTATATTACTAGTAGTGCTAGTAATCAGATAGTTTTATGTTTTTAAACATTATTTAATTTATCAGGGCGAACCAGATAAAAACCGGGTTTTCTAAGGCCTGCGGTGTCTGGTCTTAAAAAACCCGGTTTTAGGTACTATCATGAAATTTATCTTGGGAAAAAAAATAGGCATGAGCAGAGTTTTCCAGGGGAAAAAAGCTATTCCGGTAACTTTAGTATTAGCCGGTCCTTGCCAAGTTGCTCAAGTTAAAAAGTCTGATAAAGACGGTTATCAAGCAGTCCAGCTAAGCTGGGGTGAAAGGAAAAAGATAACTAAACCCATCGCGGGGCATCTCAAAAAAGCCAAATTAAAAAGTACTCGGTATCTAAGAGAATTTCACGTTGATAGCGAAAGTAGTTATGAGCCAGGTCAGGAAATTACCGTTGCCATATTTAAGCCTGGTGATCAGGCGAGGGTAACAGCTGTTTCCAAAGGTAAGGGGTTCACCGGAGTAGTAAAACGTCATGGCTTTGCTGGTTCACCGAAAACTCATGGCCATCGTCATGATGAACGAGCTCCTGGTTCAATTGGGGCTGGTTTCCCCGAACATGTTTTCAAGGGTGTCAAGATGGCTGGTCGGTCAGGTCATACTCAAATTAGCATCAAGAATCTCACCGTAGTGGAAGTTGATCCCGAAAAAAATTTGTTAGTTCTGAGAGGGTCTTTGCCAGGCCCACGCAATACTTTTATAGAGATCCAGGCAGCTGATACAGCTAGTTCTGAAGATGATAAAGTCAAGGATAAATCATGACTAATATTCCCGTCTACAATCTCAAAGGGGAAAAGAAAAAGGATATCAAGTTAAATCCTGATATTTTTGCGGTAGAAGTCAAGTCGGTAGTACTGCACCGGGTAGTAGAATCAATTTTGGCCAATCGTCGTCAATCTTTGGCAGCCACTAAAGATCGCAGCCAGGTACGGGGAGGGGGTATCAAACCTTGGCGCCAGAAAGGTACTGGTCGAGCGCGAGTCGGTTCCAATCGTTCGCCTCTCTGGAAGGGGGGCGGAGTGACTTTTGGTCCGACCGCTGAGCGTAATTTTATTAAGAAGGTCAACAAAAAGGAAAAGAAAAAAGCTCTACTAATGGCACTTTCCGATAAAGCAGCTGGCAAGAAAATAGCCGTAATAGATGAAATAAAATTTAAAGATATAAAGACACAGAATATAACAGCAGCGTTGGCGGCCATTCCGTCAGTTAAAAATCAGGATGCATTGTTAGTATTGGCGGCTAAGGATAACATTATTACAAAATCAGTTGCTAATTTGCCTCGGGTGCAGGTGTTACCGGCTGCCAATTTAAATATCTATGACGTTATCCGGTTTGAGTATTTATTATTGTCTTTATCAGCTTTAAAAGAGATTGAAAAGACATTTGCTAAGGAATAGAAGACCCCTATGTCAATTATAAAAAACGTTTTCAAAAAAGAAAAGAAGGCCGAGAGTAAAGGCGCAGCTGAAAAGTCTCAGCAATTAGCCAAGCCGACTAAGTCAAGTTTAGCGTCTAAGAAAATTAAGAAAAAAGGCGGCTCCGACAAGAAAAAAACTGCTCGCATTGACAGTGGTGCCTATCGAGCGTTAGTGCAGCCGTTAATTTCCGAGAAAGCTACTTTTTTAAGCGGTGAGAATAAATATGTTTTTGGAGTTAATCGCCAAGCTACTAAAAGAGAGATTAAGCAAGCAATTAAAGATGTCTACGGTGTCGAACCGAGCGGAGTTAATGTTATAAGTGTAAAAGGTAAATCGAGGAGATATGGCCGGACTTTAGGACGTACCAATGATCATAAGAAAGCCATTGTTACTTTGCCGGCTGGACAGTCAATCCAAGTATACGAGGGAGTTTAACAATATTTTAACCGGAGTAGAAATTAATGCCAGTCAAGACCTACAAACCAACTACCCCTTCCCGTCGTTTTATTACCACGACTGATTTTAGTAGTCTGACTAAAAAAAAGCCAGTTAAGTCTTTAACCTCCCCATTGCCAAAGAAAGCTGGTCGCAGTCGGGCCTCCGGTCGGATCACGGTGCGGCACCAAGGGGGTGGCGCCAAACGTCGTTATCGCTTAGTTGATTTCAAGCAGGATAAGTTTGATGCACCGGCTGTGGTTAAAGCGATTGAATACGATCCTAATCGTACGGCTTTCATTGCTTTGCTAGAATTTGAGGATAAAGAAAAAAGATATATATTGGCTCCAGATAAACTCAAAGCAAACGATAAAGTTGTCTTCTCGCAAAAGAAAATTGAGGCCAAGATCGGCAACCGAATGCCGTTGCAGTATATCCCAGCTGGTAGTATAGTGCATAACATTGAGCTTAACCCTAGCCAAGGGGGACGGATCGTTCGGGCAGCTGGTACGAGTGCACAATTGATGGAGCTAGGGGGCAAGTACGCTAATCTAAAGCTGTCTTCTGGTGAAGTACGAAAGATTGGTAAAAAATGTTTAGCAAGTATTGGTCAGATAAGTAACCGTGAGTATGAAAACATAGTAATTGGTAAAGCTGGTCGTCAGCGCCATCGCGGAATTAGACCGACCGTCAGAGGTAAAGCGATGAACCCAGTCGATCATCCCCACGGAGGTGGAGAAGGTCGATCACCAATCGGTATGGTGCATCCCAAGACCCGTTGGGGTAAACCTGCCCTAGGTCGGAAGACCCGTCGCCGAAATAAGAAGTCAAATAAGTTTATTATCAAGAAACGTAAGTAATTATTTAGGATATAATGGCAAGAAGTCTAAAAAAAGGTCCCTGGTGTGATCCGAAGCTACTTAAGAAAATTAAGGCAGCCAGACCTGGGGATAAGAGAGTTATCAAAACTTGGTCACGTCAATCAACGATTTTTCCGGAAATGGTTGGGTTCACTGTTGGTGTACACAATGGTAGGGAGCACGTACCAGTTTTTATGACAGAGGATATGGTCGGTCATAAGTTGGGAGAATTTTCCCCCACACGGAAGTTTGTGGTCCATGGTGGTCGAATTGCCCGTGAAGAGGCTGCCGCCGTGGTTGAAGCAGAAAAAGCTAAAGTAGCGGCAGCAACGGATGAAACTAGTGCCGACCAAGCAGCTGCCAAGCCAGCTGCTGGCGATGAATCATAAAGTAGTTAATTATTATTCCGATGGCTGTTAAAGTTCACTTGAGAAATCTACATATTGCCCCACGCAAAGTTAATCTGGTCGCAGGCTTAGTTAGAGGCTTAGATGTGGTTGAAGCGACCAAACAGCTGCGTTTTGCAACGAAGGGAGCGGCTCGTCCTTTACGGAAATTACTTAATTCGGCAATAGCTACCGCTCTACATGATTTTGACATGGTGGAAGATAATTTACGCGTAGCTGAGATTTTGGTTAACGAAGGCCCTACTATGAAACGTTGGCGACCGCGGGCGCACGGGCGAGCTTTCCCCATAATGAAAAGATCAACCCACGTCACGATAGTCTTGGAGGAGAAAGTAAAAGGTATGAAGAGTAAGGGACAGAAGAAAACTACTAGTTTACAGAAACCTGTTGATCCAGCCACCAAATCTAAACAAGCTAAATCAGATCAGGACAAATCGGATAAAAAGCAGACAGGTAGCAAACCACCGCTCGGCCGAGGACCGCAAGTTTCAGGCCAAGGTCCGAAAAAAGGCAAGGATACTAATCGATCAAGTTTATTAAATAAAATGTTTAGACGCAAAAGCGTCTAGTGATAATACGTTTCTTATGGCACAGAAAGTAAGTCCAATTGGTTTTCGTCTCGGTGGCGTTAAAGGCTGGCACTCACGTTGGTTTTCTGAAAAGAAAAAATATCGTGATAATTTTATCAGTGATCTAAAAATTCGGGAATTAGTTTTAGATAAGCTCAAGACAGCTTCAGTCGCCCGAGTAGATATTGAACGATCGCCACGAGCCGTCACTCTAAATATTTACTCCTCTCGCCCTGGTATTATTATCGGCCGGGGGGGAGCAGGCATAGAAGAATTGAAAAAACATGTTAGTAAAATTGTTACTTATCCCAGCAAGATTAATATTAATATTCACGAAATAAAAGACGCGGAATCAGATGCAGCTGTTATCGCTCAGTCAATGGCGGAGCAACTAGAGAAGAGAGTATCTTTTCGGCGGGTGATGAAGCAAGCTGTCGATCGTGCTCTCAAGTCTTCACAAGCTAAAGGTATTAAAGTGATGGTCGCTGGTCGTTTGGATGGAGCAGACATGTCACGGCGCGAGTGGTTAGCAGAAGGTCGCATGCCCTTGCACACTCTGCGGGCTGATATTGATTTTATTCGGTACGAAGCTAATACTACTTATGGAGTGGTTGGGATTAAAGTTTGGGTTTATAAAGGTGATATTTTTGGTAAAAAAGCTACCGCGCAGTCTGAAGCAGCTAAGAATTAGTACAGATATATGTTAATGCCTAAAAAAGTAAAACACCGTAAATGGCAAAAAGGGAGAAAGCGCGGTCTGGGGATTGCTCATAAAGGTAATCAGCTAGCTTTTGGCTCTTTTGGCCTCAAGGCGATGGAGGCGAAATGGATTACTTCCCGCCAGATTGAGGCTGCCCGCCGAGCCATGACCCGTTTCGTCCAACGCGGAGGTAAAATATGGATTCGAGTTTTTCCCGATAAACCGATTACTAAAAAAGGCTTGGAAGTACCGATGGGTAAAGGAAAAGGAGCGGTAGATCATTTTGTAGTGCCTGTTAAACCGGGTCGGATCATTTTCGAAATGGACGGGGTGGAAGCTGAAATTGCCCGCGAGGCTATGCGTTTGGCAGCCCATAAAATGCCTATTAAGACTAAATTAGTTAGTAGCGAATCATGAAGATAAGTGAAATTAAGAATAAAGATAGCCAGGAGCTGCACCAGTTATTAGCTGAGCGGAGAGATAAACTACGAGAGATTAAGTTTTCCGTTGCTTCTAAGCAGCACAAGAATTTTAAGGATGTGTCCAGGATTAAGAAGGATATTGCTCGGATATTAACGGTTTTAAAAAAGCAGGATTTAGCTAAAGTAGCCTAGTTGGCTCAAAAGTGATTAAATATTTATGACTAAGCAATCAACGACAAAAAAAGCAGTCAAGATCAGAACCCTGGTGGGAGTAGTGGTAAGTGATAAGAATGACAAAACTGTAGCGGTAGAAGTCCAGCGGATAAAAACCCATCCTAAATATGGTAAACAGTACCGTGTTAGTCGTAAATATAAAGCTCATGATGCTAAAAATGAATATCAGGTTAGTGATCGGGTAGAAATAAAAGCTTGCCGGCCGCTTAGTAAGGATAAGCGGTGGCGGGTGACAAAGAAAATTTAAGATATAAATTGTGATCCAGAATAAATCGAAAATTAAAGTTGCTGATAATACCGGAGCCAAGATAATTGAGTGTATTCGGGTGTTGGGTGGTGGCCGACCGAATTACGCCCAGGTCGGTGATATTTTTACTGCTTCAGTCAAAGAAGTTAATCCCGGAGGTATAGTCAAGAAAAAGGAGATCGTCCAGGCAGTTTTAGTCAGACAGAAAAAAAATTTACAGCGACCTAGCGGGGTGATTGTGAGTTTTGATGAAAATGCAGCGGTGATTATAGAAGGTGAAAATCCGCGGGGCTCCCGCATTTTTGGACCAGTAGCTCGTGAGCTTAAGGATAAAGGTTTTAATAAAATAGTTTCTTTAGCATCGGAGGTATTATAGATGAAAGTTAAAAAAGGTGATAACGTATTAGTAATATCAGGCAAGGATCGGGGTAAAAAAGGAAAAATTACTCAGGTTTTATTATCTAACAATAAGGTAATAGTAGAGGGTGTAAATAAGACGTATCGTCACGTTAAGCCAAAACGTGAAGGAGAGAAAGGACAGAAAATAGAGTTTTTTGCCCCCGTATCAGTCTCTAACGTAATTTTAGTTTGTCCCAAGTGTAATCAGCCAGCCCGGATCGGTCGTAAATTAGGCAAAGACAACAAGACCAAGCAAAGAATTTGCCGCAAATGTCAAGAAGCAGTCGATTAAAGTAATATATACAAATGTCCCGTTTATTTAAACTATACAAAGAAAAAATAGTTCCTCAGCTCAAGCAAGAGCTCGAGATTGATAATGACTTGGCAGTACCTCGTGTTGAGAAGGTGACGATTAATGTAGGGGTGGGGTCAATTGTTAAAAATAAGAAAAACATAGATAATGCGATTGATAATGTAAAGCGTATATCGGGTCAAGCTCCGGTAAAAACATACAGTCGGCAAGCCATCTCTGGCTTTGGGGTTAAAGAGAACCAATTAGTAGGATTGAAAGTAACTTTACGTGGGACGAAAATGTATGATTTCTTGGATAGGTTGATCAGTATTACTTTGCCCCGAGTCCGTGATTTTCGAGGACTGTCGATTAAAAGTTTTGATGGACAAGGTAATTATAATATTGGGTTTAAAGAGCAAATTGTTTTTTCGGAAGTGAGAACTGACGAGGTCGAAGAAGTGCACGGGTTAGAAATTTGTATTACTACCAGTGCTAAGGATGATCAGGCGGCTCGCGCCCTGTTGAAATTATTAGGCTTTCCTTTTAAAGAGAAATAATGGCAAAAAAATCACTAATTGCTAAGGCAAAGAGAAAACCGAAATATTCTACACGTATAGTGAGACGTTGTGAGCTTTGTGGTCGCAAGCGGGGATATATGCGTCAGTTCCAGATTTGTCGAATTTGTTTCCGGGAATTGGCTAATAAGGGACAGGTGCCTGGGATTAAAAAATCTAGTTGGTAATAATTTATTGAATTTATTATGACAGATCCTATTGCAGACATGTTAACCAGAATAAGAAATGCTCAAGCTGTAAAGCAGCCTAGTGTTTTAATGCCCTATTCTAAGGTCAAATTGGAAGTGGGGAAAATATTAGAACGCGAGGGCTATGTCAAACAGAGCAAAGAGTTCAAACAGCCGGAAGAAAACAAGCTGATTAAAATCCAGCTCAAGTACGATGAAAATGACCAGCCAATCATTAAGAAAATCAAGAGAATTAGTAAACCAGGTTGTCGGGTTTATTGTCAGAAAGGGAAGTTGCCTCGTATTTTACAAGGAATGGGTATTGTGATTGTTTCTACTTCTAAGGGTTTGATGACCGATCAGGAAGCTCGTCGTGCCGGACTAGGGGGAGAAATATTATGCGAAGTTTATTAATGAATTATCTATGTCACGGATAGGTAAAAAAACAATCAAAATTTCGGAAGGGGTCGAAGTCCAGGTCACTGCCGATAAAATTACTTGTAAAGGTCAAGCGGGACAATTAGAGCAGACGCTTGATCCCCGTCTTGTTGTTAAGGTAGAAGATAAAACTTTGACCATTACTACTAAGGACGAAAATAATGTTGATCAAGAAACTAATGCTATGTGGGGTACCACTAGTGCTCTTATCCGTAACCTGATTGAGGGAGTGAGCAAGGGTTTTACCAAAAAACTGGAAATAAACGGAGTAGGCTATTCTGCTCAAGCTAGTGGTCGTAAGTTGACGCTCAAAATGGGTTATTCTCACCCGGTCGAGATTGAAGCTCCAGAGGGGATAGAGTTCAAAGTAGAGAAAAATATTATTTCAGTGACCGGGATAGACAAAGAATTAGTCGGTCAGATAGCTGCTAATGTCCGGGCAGTACGAACTCCTGAGCCTTATAAAGGTAAGGGTATTAAACATATTGATGAGCACGTGCGGCGCAAAGTTGGCAAGAAAGCAGTTGCCAATGAAGGCGCGGCTTAGTCGAAAATAAGTTAGATTATTTTATGAATATTAAAAAAAGCATCACTCGCCAGCGACGGCATCATCAGATACGTCAGCGCCTACAGGGTACCAAAAAGCGTCCCCGCCTTTGTGTTTTTAAAAGCAATCGTCACGTCTATGCGCAGTTGATTGATGACGAGCAGGGGAAAACGCTAGCAGCAGTTTCTGATGTCGAGTTAAAAAAGCAAGCTAAGTCTGATGTCACCAAGAGTGCCAATCTTAAGGACGCTACAGCTGTGGGCGAGTTGATTGCTGCCAAAGCTGACAAGAATAAGATTAAGCAAGTAGTTTTTGACCGGGGCGGTTTTAAATATCATGGTCTAGTCAAAGCGGTAGCAGATGGTGCCCGTAAAGGTAAATTAAAATTTTAAGTTAACTGGTAATGAGAAAAAGGTTTAATAGAAGAGAAAAACCTGAATTTGAACAAAAATTGGTAGATGTAGCTCGGGTTGTTCGGATCGTAGCTGGTGGGCGGCGTTTTCGCTTTCGCGCCACAGTGGTAATAGGCAACCAAAAGGGAAAGGTCGGAGCGGGCATTGGCAAAGCCGGGGATGTATCCAGTGCCATCACCAAGGCGGTTACCTTAGCCAAGAAGAAAATGATCACAGTCCCCATTGTTGATGATACTATTCCGCACGAGATAAAAGTAAAATATCGAGGCGCGCAAGTCTTCCTTAAGCCAGCGCGTAAGGGTACAGGCATAATTGCGGGAGGAGCGGTGCGAGCAGTAGTCGAATTAGCTGGTATTAGAAACATTCTTAGTAAAATCCAAGGATCAAGTAATAAACCCAATAACGTTCAGGCTACTATTAAAGCTCTCGAGCTGTTGCAAACCAAGGAGCAGATTTATCAGCGACGGGGGAAAATGGTGAAGAAAAAAGATGACAGTAAAAGTGAAGCAGGTCAGGTGGAGAAAAAATTAGCAGAAAAAAGTAAATAAAGCAGGTTTTAGAGTCGAGAATAGCATACAGTTCCTACCACCTAACAACATATGACTGACAAACCGCTCAAAGATAAAAAAATCCTCATCGTCGTAGCCTACAATGACTACCAGGATTTAGAATTGAAAGGGACTAAAAAGGTGTTGCGTTCAGCGGGAGCCAAGCTGGAAACAGCTAGTTCTTCCCTGGGAACAGCGCGCGGTAAATTTGGCGGGGAGACCAGAGTTAGTGTTTTAATAAACGAGGTTGATGTTACTGGCTACCAAGCCGCCATCTTTATCGGTGGTCCGGGAACAGTTGAATATGTTAATAGTAATGATGCTCATCGGGTAATCAAAGAAGCTGCTCAAGCCGGGGTAGTACTCGGAGCAATTTGTATGGCGCCACAAGTATTGGCCAAGGCAGGCGTTTTGTCAGGTAAGAAAGCAACTGTCTGGGCTTCTGCCACTGATCGGAGTGGGGTAGAGATCCTCCAAGCCGGCGGAGCCGAGTTTGTTGATCAGCCAGTGGTAACGGATGGGAAAGTAATTACGGCTGATGGCCCGGAAGCGGCCGCCGATTTTGGTGAGGCTTTAGTTAGGATATTGCAAGTTTAATTTTAGTTAGCCATGAAAATACACGAATTAAAACCAGCTGTGGGAGCGAAGAAAAAGAGAAAAAGAGTTGGTCGGGGCAATGCGGCGCAGGGTGGTACTTACGCTACCCGGGGAATGAAGGGGCAGAAATCTCGTAGCGGCGCCAGCTTCTACCCTGGCTTTGAGGGGGGTCGTACTCCTTTAGTCAAATTAATACCGAAGAAGCGAGGTTTCCGCAGTCTCAAGCCTACTTGGGAGATTGTTAATGTCGGTAAGTTAGAAAGTAAGTTCACTAAAGCTGGTAAAGTTGATAAGAAAAAATTAGCTGTCGCCGGGCTAATTAAGTCTGTCAAAAGCCCAGCCAAATTACTAGGTAACGGCCAAATTACTAAAAAGTTTGAAATTATTATTGATGCTTGTTCAGCGGGAGCAAAAAAGGCGATTGAAAAGGCCGGCGGGAAAGTAATCGTTAAAAAAACAGAACAGCCAACTGCAGCCGAGAATACTCAGCCCTCTAAAGATAAATAGTCGACGATCCCAATATTCATGCTGGAAAAAATAACTCAAATTTTTAAGATCAAGGACTTACGTAAAAAGATATTTTACGTCCTAATGATGTTAGTGATTTTTCGTTTGGCTGCCCATATTCCAGTACCGGGCGTGGATATCACGGTTCTGAAAAAGTTTTTTGAGTCTAATCAGATTCTGGGTTTGTTAAACATGTTTACAGGAGGAGCGATGGATAATTTCTCGGTAGTAGCTCTGGGCGTCGGTCCCTATATCACTTCTTCAATTATTATGCAGTTATTGGTGATGGTCGTGCCGTATCTAGAAAAACTGCAAAAGGAAGAGGGGGAGGCGGGACGAGCCAAAATCAATAAAATCACCCGCTATGCCACTATCCCGTTGGCGGCTTTGCAGTCTTATAGTATGATTGCCCTCCTGCAGCGCTCAGGACAAGGGATTATTGGAGATATTCCTTTGTTTAATTTGATCACCATGGTCACCATTATGACTGCTGGTACAGTATTTTTAATGTGGATCGGCGAGTTAATGACTGAGCATGGTATTGGTAACGGCATTTCACTGATTATCTTTGCGGGTATTGTTAGTGCTGTCCCCCAAGCCATCCAACAAACTGTTGTCAATTTTGACTCTTCTAAACTAGTTGACCTGATTGGTTTTGGCATTATCGCTGTCGTGGTTATCGCGGGGATTGTTTTTATTACGGAAGGACAGCGCAACATTCCTATCTCCTTTGCCCGACGCGTGCGCGGTAACAAGATGTATGGCGGTACTAGCAGCCACTTACCTCTAAAGGTCAACCAGGCGGGTGTTATTCCCATTATCTTTGCCATGTCGGTGATGTTACTACCCGGAATGGTGGCTAATTTTTTCGCTAATTCTCAGAACGAAATGGTTGGACGGATTGCCCAACAAACAGTAGCCCTCTTCGACAATCAGCTATTTTATGGCGTTTTCTATTTTGTTCTCGTAGTTCTCTTCACCTATTTTTATACGGCTGTTACTTTTGATCCTAAACAAATCTCAGAAAATGTCCAACGTCAGGGAGGCTTTGTCCCTGGCATTCGACCGGGTCGCCACACCGCTGAGTATTTACAGAAGACACTGAGTCGCATTACTTTAACTGGGGCGTTATTCCTTGGTTTGGTCGCCACCTTGCCGTTTATTATGCGAGCCATTTTGGATATTCCTTCCTTGGTGATTGGTGGTACCGGTATTCTAATTGTGGTCTCAGTGGTGATCGAGACGGTCAAGCAAATTGAATCGCAGGTAGTAATGAGGGATTACGATAAGTTTTATTAAAAAGAGAATGGCTAATAATATCCAAGCTTTTACTATTATTTTCATGGGTCCTTCCGGTTCTGGCAAGGGTACTCAAGCGGTTCTATTGAGTGAGAAGTTTGGCTTTGAGTTTATCGAAATGGGAGGAATTATTCGAGCAGAAGCTAAAAAGGAGACAGAGCTGGGGAAAAAGGTTCACCAGGTAGTAATGGTTGAGGGCAAGTTGCTTGATGATCAGCTTACTTATCAGTTGCTGGAAAATAAGATCCTGAGTGTGCCTAACGAGAAGAATCTAATTGTTGATGGTTATCCGCGGACAGTTCAGCAAGTACACGATTTTACTAAATTACTGGCTAAGGCCAAGCGTCAACATTTAACTGTTTTTAATGTTGCCCTGTCTGACGAAGCTGTTTTGGAGCGTCTGTCCAAAAGATTAGTCTGTGATAATTGTAAGACAGTGTTTATTGCTAGCAAAACTATCAAGAAAGATGGAAAATGTGTTAAGTGCGGCGGTCAGATAATTCGTCGTTCGGACGATACGCCGGCCAAAATAAAAGCCAGGCTGAAATGGGCGCACGAGCAGGTAGAGCCAGCCATCGCGGAATATCAGAAGCAAGGAGTGTTGGTTAATATCGACGGCAATCGCGATATTGAAGAAATTCATCAGGAATTAGTCACGCGAGTAGAGAAGCTTTTGTCATAGCTTGTTAAAATGTTTGATATTAATAAGACCAGAAGTCATTAGGGGAGGGGATGGCTTTTTTTGTAATCACCTATGATTGATATTAAATCTCCCGATGAAATAGCCAAAATTAGAGCGGGCGGACAACGCTTGGCGGCGATTATGGAGAAACTAAAAACGGCTGCTGTTTCCGGGATTACTACTAAGGAAATTGATGATTTGGCTGGTCAGCTGGCTCGTCAACAGCAAGCCCAACCCTCTTTTTTGGGCTACAATGGCTTTCCCGCCAATATATGCATTTCCGTTAATGAAGAAATAGTTCATGGGTTGCCCGGTGAGAAAAAATTACACACCGGGGACATTGTTGGTTTAGATTTTGGCTTACTTTACCAAGGTTTTTTTACTGATATGGCAGTGACAGTTGGTATCGGCCAGGTGGATTCCGTGGCCAGTAAATTAATGGCTAGCACAGCTGAGTCTTTACAGCTCGGTATTAAACAAATCAAACCCGGAAATCATATTGGTGATATCTCGGCCGCCGTAGGGCGACACGCTGAGTCTGGTGGTTACGGAATAATACGTAATTTGACTGGACACGGAGTGGGGCGGAAGGTACACGAGCCACCTCAGATTCCCAACTTTGGTAATCCTGGCGATGGTCCCGAGTTAAAAGTAGGGATGGTATTAGCGATTGAACCGATGTTGTCGCTTGGCGATCACACCACCGAGCTAGCTACTGATGGCTGGACATTTAAGATGAAGGATGGAAGCTTGTCGGCTCATTTTGAGCATACGGTGGTGGTAACGGAAGAAGGGCATGAGATTTTGACGAAATATCAAGATGGCAAATAAATATTATTTAATATGTCCAAAATTCTCGCCCTCGATTATGGCGATAAGCGTATTGGGGTAGCTATCTCAGATCCTACTGGCACAATCGCCAGTACTTTAGCGACGCTTGAGAATAAGGGAATAAACAGAGTCATTGTTACATTAAAAGATTTGTGTCAGGAGCATTCTGTTGCTAAAATAGTGATCGGAGTACCTTGTGGTTTAAGTGGTCGGGAAACGGAACAAACTGTCAAGACAAGAGATTTTATTAATAAAGTGCAAGAAGTTGTGGTGGCGGAAATAGTGGAAGTAGATGAACGTTTTAGTTCTGTGTTGGCGGAGAAGCAATTAGTTGATCGGGACGGGAAAGTAGACAAGAGCCAAATTGACGCCAACGCGGCTCGTCTAATTTTACAAGATTATTTAGATCGAGAAAATAACTAACAATTATGTCAGATATCAAGCTCTCAGTCATCATCCCGGCTTATAATGAAGAGAAGCGGATTGGTCCGACTCTCGAGTCGGTTAGTCGCTACTTGGAAAAGCAGAATTATAGCTACGAGATTATGGTGGTAGCCAATAACTGTACTGACCGAACTGATGATGTAGTAAGGGAATACCAAGAAAAAATTTCCCATTTAGAGCTAATAGATCTCGGTCCAGGCATCCCCGGAAAGGGCGGGGCGGTGCGAGAAGGTTTACTTAAAACCAAGGGACAATACGCTGTTTTTATGGATGCGGATAACTCGACCCGGCTGGTTGAGTTAGATAAATTTTGGCCATATTTTGCACAAGGCTATGATATTGTTTTTGGCTCTCGGGATATCAAGGGTGCTCAAGTAGAAGTTAGCCAATCAAAATTGCGCGAGACTTTTGGTAAGATGGGTAATCTTCTTATCCAATTTGTTTTGCTACCCGGCATTAAAGATACGCAGTGTGGTTTCAAAGCTTTTAGTCGGAAAGCAGTGCAAGCAATTTTTCTCAAACAGAAAATATCCGGCTGGGGATTTGATATGGAAGTGCTAGCGTTGGGTAAAAAGCTTGGTTTTAAAATGAAAGAAGTACCAATCGCTTGGTACAATGCAGTGGGTAGCAAAGTTTCCTGGACAGGCTATTTAGAATCTTTTCGCGATTTATTTGTTATCCGTTTTAACCTTTGGACAGGCAAATACAAGTAAACCACCCCGTGGCCCAGAGGACTAATCTTGACTTTTTCTACCCACTGTGCTATATTATTAATACAGGTGGGTTTTTTATTTACCTAAATATTTATGACATACACAACCTTGCTTAAAAAATATTGGTACCTGGTAGTGATAGTAGTAGTTTTGGTTACTATTGGTAGTTTTGTTATCAGCATAGTCCAGAAGCCAGAGTATCGATCTTCGGTGCGTGTCTTAGTGATCCAGAAACAGGCTGGCCAACTTGATGCCTATACAGCTGCGCGCTCCGCTGAGACGGTGGCAGGGATTCTTTCTAAGATGATTTATACGAGTACATTTTTTGATCAAGTGATGGATGCTGGTTTTAAAGTTGAGAAGAGCGATTTTAGCAACGACTTAGAAAAGCGAAAGCAGGAGTGGGAAAAAGCAGTTGTTACTCGCGTGGTTGAAGATAGCGGTACTCTTGAAGTTAACGTTTATGATCAGGATCAACGTCAAGCCGAGCAGCTAGCCTACGCCATTGCTTACGTAATGATCAGTAAGGGCGATCAATACCATGGTGGGGCTGGTCAGATAGAGATTAAAATGGTTGATAACCCGGTTACTTCCGACAAACCGGTACGTCCTAACGTCATGCGCAATACTGGTGCTGGGTTTTTACTAGGCTTGTTAGCTTCTTTAAGTATAATGTTCTTGATCAGTGAACGTCTACAACGGCGACCAGCTCCTGCTGGGCTAGAAGCAGTTACTATGCCTAAACCAAAAGAGATCAAGAAATGGCAAAAGGAAGAAAAACAGTCGACTCCTCAACCCCCAAAGCGGCCGCCCCAGAGGATTAAAAAACAACCAGTCCAGCAGAAAAAAGCTGATACCACGGCCGTTAAAAATAGATTTGCCAATTCACTGGCCAGTAATTATCAAGCCGAGCGAGATATTCCTTATGATTTACCCCAGCCCCAACAGTCGCCGCCGACTGAGCAGAAAAATACTGTGCCTACCGCCGGTGCCCAACAGCGGCAGATTAAAAGTAAATTGGCAGATGGGATGAAGAAAATAAGTCCTCCACCCCAGAGAGCTAAGTTGGAACCTGGGGAAGTTGTTTACCAATTGGACCGGGGGAGAAAGCAGGATGATCAAGGCAAAGTAGCGGTGCCACCAGCCGATGATAAGTATTCTCCCGACCGAGTGGATAAGTGGATCAAAACAGGGAAATTTGAGTAAGGTTTAATTTATCTTAGATAATGGAAAACAGCCTTAAACGAGGCTGTTTTTTTAGTCTATTGTTCTGAATGGATAAGTTGTCTATCTTGTCATCCTGAGCGAAGCGAAGGATCCCGACGAACGCAGGGCATCTTTATTCTTCTAGTAAATCTTTAAACCCAGGATTCTTCTCCCTAATCAAATTAATCTTTTTTATTCTTTTCCATCCTTTAATTTTCTTTTCAGCCGCAATAGCTTCTTCCGCAGCCTTAAATTCTTCACAATAAATCAACTTGCAGACGTTATATTTTGCACAAAATCCTTTTGTTATTTTGTTTTTATGTTCGTAAATTCTTCTGATCAGATTATTAGTAATTCCGGTGTATAGGACAGTATTTCTTTTATTAGTAGCTATGTAAACGTAATACTTCTTCATGGGTTGCGTGTTTAGTCGGGATCCTTCGTCGTCGCTTTGCTCCTCCTCGGGATGACAGTTACTGGGTACCCATCTTCAGGGTAGTAATCAGTTTTTGCGCTAACTCATCCCAATTAAATTCTTGTTTGACTCGTTTCCGACCATTTTGCCCTAGCTTAAGGGCTAATTCATTGTCATTTAATAGTTTAATAATGGCCTGGGAAATTTCGGCTGGTTTTTCCGAATTAATTAACAGGCCAGTCTCTTGATCGGTCACGGCTTCTCCCACCCCACCGCCTTGGCCGGCGATAATTGGTTTACCACAGGCGGAGGCCTCGAGGTAAACAATGCCAAATCCTTCCACGTCTTGTTTACTTTTAATGGTGCGTGAAGGCATCAGGAAAATATCACTAGCGTTATAAAAGTT
>Ga0180009_10000299_pt1 | contig 70347 bp, 94 predicted proteins | sample OS_PC_MetaG_FD_123537 | JGI IMG/M metagenome (GOLD analysis project Ga0180009, IMG submission 123537) | Groundwater microbial communities from the Aspo Hard Rock Laboratory (HRL) deep subsurface site, Sweden - OS_PC_MetaG | ecosystem: Environmental > Aquatic > Deep subsurface > Groundwater... | reverse complement strand
TTTCTTTTAATTTTTTAAAAAGAAATATTCTAAATTCTTTTTCCAGTCTAATAAAGGTTAAAGTCGGAGGGAAATTCCATATATGTATCTCTTTGTAATTTTTCATATATAAAAGAAGGTTTTTGCCTTTATATAGTTTGTGTGTTGTGTCGTTTGAGAGTTCAAGAAAAATTGGAATGATAAAGTTCGGATTTGATGATAAAAAGATTTTAGAGAAAAGCAAGTTATTAGAGCAGATTAGAACCTAGAAAAGTTTAAGGGATTGGTTTTAATTATTTTTTTCTGAAATAGAAAAAAGCTCCAATTATTGCTATAATTATTGAAATTGCACCAATTATTTTTGTAGAATTGTTAGTATTTGAAACAACATTTCCTGTTAGATTTGGTAATAAGAAAAAAAGCCCACCAATTAGGCCCAATATGACCATAGTTCCTGTTGCTTTTGCTTCTATTTTACTTTTATTGCCGTGTCTATTTCCAAAAGATTTTCTTTTTTCTACTTCTACAGCATATCTTTCTAGGTTTCTTAATACAGAATTTGCTTCTGATAAGGTATATGCTCTTCCCCCCCCGTCTGGAGCAAGATAAACCTGTCCTGTTGCAGTATAACTTATTGAAGAATCTGATTCCCCTCTTATTCGATTCATTATTTCATGGCCAGAAGTTAGTCCATCTGGAATGTCTACTCTATATTTATCTCGGAGTGTTTTTAATTCTTCTGCAACATGTTTTGCCCTTTCATATAGTTTTTCTTCTTGGGCTTTTGACATGGGGAGTACTATCTCTTCTCTTTCTTTCTGATCTCCCCAGGATACTCTCCCACCTTCTCTAGAAACTTGTGAAGCTAATTTACTTCTCTTGGTGTCTTGTTTTTGATTATTTGAATATATTCTTTTTGTTGTGTCTATTTCACTATTAGCTTGTGGATTAAGTCCATATTCTTTTCTATTTGGTCCCTCTTTTACATGCCTTCTTCTAGCCATATTCTTCTTAGTGGTTTTTAATTTATAAATATTGTTGTAGATACCTTTATTAATCTATATCCTGTAGTATATATAATTAAAAAGGAGGGTGAAAAATGTGTAAAGGATGCAAATGGTTAGAGGGTGTTTTGCTTGTCTTGATTATAATACTTGCTCTTGTTGTGCCTGCTGGTAGTTGGGCTAGTTGGGTAATCTTTATAGCAGCACTTATTTTACTGGTCCATAAGTTTGTATGCAAACATTGTAAAGAGTGTCATACCTCTGTCGGGCCTAAGGTCAAACCCAAAAGAAAAAGATAATTTTTTATTTTTTTAATTATTTTCCTCTTGTTTTTTTCTATTATATTCTGCTATTCTTTCTTTGTTAGTTTTACATTCTGGATTAAAACAAAATTCCCATGGTCTTTTTCCTTTTGAAATTCTCATAAGTATTGGCCAACCACATTCTTCGCATGTTTTTTGAGTTCTTTTTATTATTCCGTTTGGTGGGAGAGAGTAGGTGTTGGTGCATTTTGGATAGGAGTTGCAGGCAACAAAATATCTTCTTGTTTTTTTAGAATAGTTTATTATTAGATTTCCTTTTTCACAGACAGGGCAGGAATTTAAAGTATTTTCTTCTCTAAGCTGCTCTCTCATTTCATCACTAGCATTTACTAATTCATTTCCAATTAATTTTTCATTTTTCTCAAAATCTTTTGCTATTAGAGTAATTGTTTTTTTAGCTTTTTCAATAATTTTGTCTTTTTTGGTTGTAAATTCTTTTGTTGCTTCTACGATTGATTCCATTGAGTTTTCAAAACTTCTTGTTAGTTTTTCATCAATTATTATTGGGGAGTATTTTTCTAAGGTGTCTATTAGTGAAATTCCTAAGGGTGTTGCTTCAATACTTTTTTCTTTAATATATCCTCTGTCGTAAAGAGTTTCTAGAATAGAGGACCTGGTTGCCTTTGTTCCAAGGTTCTTTTTTTCTAGTTCAGAAATAATTGAAGCAGGAGAGTATCTTCTTGGAGGCTGGGTTTCTTTGGCTTCTGTTTTTACATTTGTTATTTTTACTGGTCCCTCTAAATCAGGTATTTGAATTTCTTTCATTTTAGAGGGATATATCTCCATCCAGGCTTTTTTTATTACTTCTGATCCATTTGTACTAAATTTTAAAGAATTTATTTCTGCAGTAACTTTTTTTCTATTTATCATTGCATCTTCGCAAAACAAGCATAAAAATCTTCTTACTATTAATTCATATATTTTTTCTTCATCTCCTGAAAGAATTTGAAAGTTTCCTGTTGGATAAATTGAAGGGTGTGCAGGATCTGATTTTTTTCCTTCTAGCGGAGTATCTTTTTTTATTAGTTTTTCTACCTTGTATTTTTTAGCCATTGTTTTTAAGATTTCTTTATAATCAATTGCACTAGGTAGTTTTTGAGAAGAGGTTCTTGGATAAGAGATTAGTCCTGCAAGGTAAAGTGATTGTGCTGCTTTTAGGGTTGCAGAAGGAGTTATTCCATAGAATTTATAGGCTTCTGTTTGAAGATTTGTTAAGTTAAAAGGGACTCCTGGAGGCAGGGATTCTGTTTTTTTTTCTGTTGATGCTAAAGCCTCTTTTCCTTTGAGGCCTTCAAATTGCTTTAATTCACTTTCGTTAAAAATATCTTTGTTGTATTTTAGTTCTAGTATTTCACTATTTTTTACAGTTATAAAAACCTGCCAGTAAGGAACTGATTTAAATGATTTTATTTCTTTTTCTTTTTTTACAATTAAGTGCAGTGTTGGACCTTGAACTCGTCCAATAGACATTATCTTGAATCTGCCTGTTGCTTTAATTGCACTCATTATAGCACGTGAGAGATTTATTCCATAAAACCAGTCTAAGTAGTGGCGAGTTTCTCCTGCAATTGCCTGCCCCCAATTTATTACTTTTGATTTTGAAACATAAGCATCATTAAGTTCTTTATCTGTAAGGGTAGAGAATTTCATTCTTGCTGCATCTTCTTGGCCGCAGATATATCTTATTACATTTAATCCTATTACTTCTCCTTCTATATCATAATCTGTAGCAACAGTTATTTCTCCTGCGCTTTTTGCTAGTCTTAAAAGCGTGTCAAAGTATTTTTTTGTGAAGTCTGTTTTTCTTACAATATAATTTGGCTCCCAAGAAATATCAAAAACAGGAAAACCAGAACCCCTTACTTTTTGGTGCAGTGTAAAAAGATGCCCAACAGCACACGCCACAACTATCTTTTTTCCGTCTCTATCTACTTCATAATATGGGATTCCTTTATCATTTCTTTTAGTTGATTTTCCTAAAGCACTAGAAATTTTTAGTGCTGCCTGAGGTTTTTCTGTTATTATTAGCTCGTATCCTAATTTTTTTAGATCTATCTTTTGGGGTTTATATTCTTTTAATACTTTTTTTGCTCTTGAAATTTTTTTAAAGGGTTTTCTTTTGAAAGAACTTTTTCTTGGCCTTCTTGTTTTTTCATCTGAAACTATTTGCTCTCCTCTGAGGGGCTTTTTATATTTTTTTTCTATTATACTTTTTGCGATTACTCCTCTTTCTTGTGGTGGCTCTTTAATTTTTTTTTCAATTGTTCTTTTTATATCATCTTGATCAATTGGAAAGAATTCTTCTGAGGATCTTTCTTCTTTTGTTTTTTTTTGTTTTTTTAGCATTGAAGTCTAGAAGGAATGAGCTTTTTAAGATTTTTCTATTTTTTAACAAAAATTTTATCTACTTCTTCAAGTCTTTTTTTAGCTCCAATTGACTCATTAAACATTCTTTTGAAGATTTTTGTTGCCCACTCTACCCAGTTTTTGTCTTTTATTGTATAAAAGATAATCATTTTTTTCTTAAGTTCTTTTACTCTCATGCATGGAAGTTTTATTTCTTTCATATTAAACATATGAGAATCAATTATTGTTAATCGCAGAGGTTGTTCTCTATGTCTTATTTCAATCACCTCTTTTCCGTGTTTATAATTTAAAGATAAAAGTTTTTTTATGTTTTCTTTTCCTACTATATCCACCCTACATAAAACCTTCATTTTTATTCCTTTTTTTGCAAGTGTATCTAAAACCTGAAAAATATCTGCTTGTTCATCTTTGTAGTTAATAAAAGATAGATTTCCTGAGAAAAACAATATTTGTTTTTTTGCACTTAAAAGAAATTTAGCAAAAACATCTAGTCTTTTCATTTCGACTTCATTTTCTGCCTCTTTTGCATATGCTTGTTTTTTATGATCGTCTACATGCTGATAAATATCAAAGCCAGAAAAGTCTTCCTTGTTTTTTACATTAAAAATATCTTTTTCTAATTTTTCTTGGAATACAGAATCTCTTGTTTTTTCTACTGATGCCCAGTAGACTATTTTTAGTGCTCCTCTTGTTCCTTCTCGAAATGTTCTTGTTTCAATAGTTCCTAGATCTTTTTTTATTTCTTCTATGTATCTATCTGCTGTTCTCCAGTTTTTCCCTATGTATACTGCTATTTCTTGAATGCTTCTAGGTTTACTATAAACAAAATCCTCTATTTTTTTAACTATCTCTACACTAAGCATTTTGTAGCAAAGTATTATTTATATTTAAGGATTATGCAACTCTGCGGACAGATTTTATACAGTAAAGCGTAAGTAAAATACAAGTCATATAATATTATGGAAAATAAAATACCCTTTGATCTTTTGAAGGCTTTTGAAGATTTTGAAAAATCTAAAAAAGAGATTTTTATCCTAGAGGGCCTTCAAGAAAGAAGAGAAAAATTCTTTGTTGAATTTGAAGAATTTTGTGTTCCTTCTTTTTTAAGATAAAAAATGGAAAAATATGTAATTACTGGTGGCTCTTGCTCTGGAAAGAGTGAGATAATAGAAGAACTAGCTAGAAGAGGACATGGATGTTTTCTTTTTAGATATCTTTATTAATATTAAATTGATAATTTGATTATGAAAAAGAGGGATAAGCTTGATTTAGAAGAAGAGCTTTCTGAAGAAAGAACATTATTATCAAATGAAAGAACTTTTTTAGCATATATTAGGACTGCTTTTACTATTCTTATTGCGGGAATAGCTATAATTAATCTCTTTAATTTGGGGATTCTTAATTTTGTTGGTTTTGCTCTTTTAGTTGCAGGAGCATTTTTTCTTGTTTTAGGTTTAATTTATTATATTATTAGAAAGAGAAAGATTAGAGAAGGGAAACTTTAGATTTCAAAGATTTTTTCTTTTCTTGAGACATTTATAATTCTTGTTTTTCCAATTTTTTCTTCGAGTCCTGTGGCTTCGTGGATGTGCGAGCAAATTGCAAAATCTGGTTGAAATTCTTCAATTGCTTTACGGACTGCATTTGAACCGGCAAATCCAGAGAACTCAAATTTTGTTTTTTCTGGATGAATATGGGTTACCATTATTTTCTTTTTTAGATCTTTAATTTTATTGTGGCTTTTTTTTAGAAGATTAAATATCTCTTCATCCTGTATTGCATGAATTCCTATGTGGGCTGTTCCTGCTCCAAAAAAACCAACACCATTTTTTGCAAAGGAATATCCGTGTAGGTTTTTTGAATATGGGGCATAGATTTCAGCCATTAGAGCATTAGTTTCTACTGATTCATGATTTCCGGGTATTATTAGAACTGGTTTTTTTTGTTTTGCAAAAGGGCCTATTATTCCTTGAATAGAATTTTCTGCAAAAGTGTGGTCTCCAGATAAAATGACAACATCTACTTGTTCTTTTTTTACTTTTTCTGCAATTCTTTCAACCATTCTTAGGTCTCCGTGAAAGTCTCCGATTGCTAGAATCTTTGTTTTTTTGTTTTTCATTTTGTTTATATTATTAAAATAGTTGTTTATTCTTAATAAATATTCTGTTGTTTTTTATGAGATTTTATCTTGATTTTTCTCTTTGATTTTTTAATTTAATCTATGGTGTTTTCACTAAAGAATGGGGACGAACCTATATACTCCAAAACATTTAAAAAGACAACACCATCTGAATATATACATTAAAAAATACACCTCAAAAAATGAAAGTGAAGTTTGTGCTTCTCATTCATTCGTTTGATGGCAAAAAAACAAAATAAATGAAAGACAATTTTGATATCTTTTTTAGGAGAAAGCCAGCGCTTATGTTGGTCTCTTTAAAGAGAAATGTAAGGATGAGGTATGGTAGTATACTTGCAAAAGAGGTGGATTGCACGTATAGCCATGCAGTAAAGATTCTGCAGACACTAAAGACCCTTAAATTAGTTGAATTTGAGAAAAAAGGGCGAATTAAGTTGATAAGGCTTACTAAAAAGGGCACAGAAGTTGCAGATGCAATAGAGAATATTCAAGGACTTATAAGATAGTTTTTTACTACCTAGCCCCAATAGAATTAACTTTTTTATTTGTTAATAACTTCTTTTTATCTTTGTATTTTATTCATTTCATCACAATATAATTTAAAAAACCAGACCGTGTTGGTTTTTTATGAAGAGGAAGTATATTGTTATAACCGGGGGTGTTCTTTCTGGCCTTGGTAAAGGCATTGCTCTTGCAAGTATTGGAAGACTCTTATCTTCAACCTATAAGGTTATTCCTGTTAAATGTGATGGCTATCTTAATGTTGATCCAGGAACAATGAATCCTGTTGAGCATGGTGAGGTGTTTGTTTTAGATGATGGTGGTGAGGTTGATATGGATTTTGGGCATTATGAGAGATATTTGGGTGTTGCTTGCAAGTCTAGCTGGAACTTGACTATGGGAAAGGTTTTTGAGGAGATAAGAAAAAAAGAGAGAAGAGGAGATTATTTAGGAAAAACAGTTCAGATGATTCCTCATGTTTCTAATTTTATAAGGAATTATTTTATAAGTGTTGGGGAGGAGAGTAATGCTGATGTTGTTTTAATTGAAATTGGAGGAACTGTTGGGGATATGGAGAATGAACTTTATATTGATGCAGCAAAATCTTTAGCTAGAAAAGTTGGCAGGGAAAATGTTTTATTTGTGCATGTTACTTATGTTCCAATTCCAAGAGGAGTTAATGAACAAAAATCAAAACCAACTCAGCAGACAATTGCTTCTTTAAGGCAGAGAGGAATTGAACCTCAACTAATTATTGCAAGGTGCAGTGAAATGCTTAGTGATGAGATAAGAAGAAAAATAAGTGGCTTATGTAATATTGATATTGAAGATGTTATCACTGGACTCGATGTTAATGATGTTCATGAGATTCCTTTGGTCTTTGAAAAGCAAGGGCTCTCTCAGTTACTCGCTAGAAAATTAGATATTTTAATTAAGCCAGATTTAGTAAACTGGGGGACTTTATTGAAAAATAGAGAGGATGCTAAGAGAGAGATTACAATTGCAATTGCAGGAAAATATACTACTTTAGGAGATTCTTATGCCAGTATTATTGAAGCTCTTAATCATTGTTCAGCTAATTTTTCCACAAAAATTAATATTAAACTTATTGATACTAGAAAAGGGTTTTTGAATCTTGATTCTGTTTCTGGAGTTATTGTTCCTGGCGGTTTTGGTTCAGAAGGAACAGAAGGAAAAATAGAGGTTATAAAGAAATGCAGAGAAAAGAAAATCCCTTTTTTAGGAATTTGTTATGGATTGCAAATGGCAGTAATAGAGTTTGCAAGAAATGTATGCGGGCTTTCTAACGCTAATACTACCGAGGCAGATATTAATTGCGCTGATCCTGTTATTGATTTATTAGAAGAACAAAAAGCAATTAAGGATAAAGGGGGAACCATGAGGTTAGGAGCATATCCTGCAATTTTAAGAGAAGATAGTTTAGTTCATTCGTTATATAATTCTATTAATGTCTATGAAAGGCATAGGCATAGATATGAAGTTAATCCAAAATATCACCAAGTTTTACAGGAGAATGGTTTGGTGCTATCGGGAGTTTCTCCTAATGGAACACTGGTAGAGTTTATTGAATTAAGAGATCATCCTTATTTTGTTGCAACTCAGGCTCATCCAGAATTAAAAAGCAGTTTGGTTAAACCTGCTCCTTTGTTTGTTGGTTTAGTTAGAGCCGCAATAAAATTTAATGAGGCAAGACGTTTGGTTTAATAAAATATGAGAGAAGATATCCCTCCTGTAGGATTAATTTATGATCTTGAAAGATATCCTATCCTGGATCTCGTTGAACGTTATTTTATTGAAGGAGAAATTAGAGTAAAGAGGCTTAGTGGTTGTTTATGTCTTCAAAGAAAAGAAGATCTCGAGGGATTAAGTGCTATTTTTTTTCATCTACCTTCTTATTCTGGAGAGAATAGCTGTTATCCTTCTATGGGGGAGTGTGTTGATAAGTTTCCTAAAATTTTATTTTATTTTTTAGATATCTTTAGAAGACTTAGCGATTCTGATTTGAAGAATAAGAGCAATGTAAGGATTTTTAATGGAGAAGAGGGAAGAAACTTTGTTGAAAATCCTCTTGATTATTTTACTAGGGATTTAGAAAAATTAAGAAATGGCCTCGACGGGATTTGAACCCGCGACACCCAGATAACACTGAAATCCTAAAGGATTTCGTGAAAGCCGTTGAAGGCTTTCAACGTCTTAAGAGTCTGGTGCTCTACCAAGCTGAGCTACGAAGCCGCTATAGTTTTAAGAATTAATTCATTTAAAAGATTAACGATATTCTCTCCAAGTATGTTCACATTTTGTGCATTTGAAGAATCTTACTTCTGCTTCATCTGCTGCACGCTGTTGAACTGACCAAAAATAGGCCTTGTCATTTCCGCATTTTTTGCACTCTTCTGTTATAACTGGGCGAGTTTCACTGTCTTTCTCTGAAACAACTACAATTTCTTTACGTACATTACCTTTTTCAGAAGTTCTTAATTTTACTTTTCCTTTAGAAGAATAATTGCATCTCGGGCAACCATCATTTTTTTTCTTTTTTATTAGAACTGCACCACATTTAGGGCAAAATTCCATTGTGATCACTCCTTAATTTTGAAAATGTTATAATAGAACATTTAGGGCAAAATTCCATCTTAGGTTTTAGGAATTATTCTTTATAAAGGTTTCTTTAATTTTCTTCGCAAAATCCTCTTTCTGAAGGATTTCTCTTTGCTTCAAAGAAGATTAATTTTCCCCATCCAAGATAAGGAGCGAGTTTAAACACAGCTTTTCCAATTATCTGGTTTTGTTTTATCTCTTTTTCTATACTTAATTGTCCGTTGTTATTATCCCCTATTGTTGAAAAAGTATAGTCTCCAGATTCTGGATTTATTTTTATATCTATTACCCTGTGAATTAAAGGGTTTTCTTTATTTGCTTCAAAAATTATTACGTCGCCTTTTTCTATGTCTTTAGGATTTACTCCCACGATAAATAATATGTCTCCTTTGTTAAATCCGTTTTTGAATTTATAGTCTTGGAAATCTAGTTTGTTTATTATGAATGGAGAGTATTTGCCGTCATGTTTTTCCCACCAGGCATCAAAATCAGAGAGCATGTTGTTATCATGATACATACTACAGGATTCAACAATTGCTAAGGGAAGAGAGGTTCCTGTTATTAAACTAAGCAATGGAAAGAAAATAAATTTTATTACAATAAACAAAAAAATTATTGAAGCAATCCAGCCTTTTAGGCTGTCATCTTTCCAAACTAAAAACCAGAATTTACCTAAATATTTCTTAATGTTTTTTAAGGTCTTGTTCTCTCTTTTTGTTTTCATTAACTCATTAGTTTTTTTTAGTTTTTAAAATCTTTTAAAATAGGTTTATTTTATAATTTTGTATATTTTGCCCTTATAGTTCAATGGATAGAACGCGACTTTGCGGATGTGGGAAAACCTAGGTTTTCCTGACACTACCTTTCCTAAATTTGCAATGGATGTGAGGATAAGCAAAAAGGTTGTAATTGGGGTTCGAGTCCTCGTGGGGGCATAAAACTTTTTCTAACCGAAATATTTAAATAGTGTATATCCTGTGTATACACGTAGAGTATACATTTATGTATACTATACCTCTTTTCAACCCTGCTGGCTGCATCAAAATGATGCGGCCGCTTTATATTCGATGATAAAGAACATGAAACAAAAAAATAAGCTCAGATCTGGCATAATTAATATAGTCATTGGAGCAATAGTCTCTTTGCTAATTTACTACTTATTTAATTTTTATAATGCCTCAACAAATACATGGTTCTTTTTATTTACTTTTCTTTTATTATTAATTTATCTGGAATTACCAAATAAATGTAAGTGTAATATTTAACATGACGCAAGATATTTTTGACAATGTGATTTTATGTAAGAAATGCAAAAAAGAAATGCAAAAGATCCAGGTTTCTAAAAATGGTTTTATATTAAGAGCATTATCTTGCCCGCTCTGCAGTGCAAAAGTATTACATCCTATTGATGAAACTGAATACAATAGATTTATTAATCTTAAGAGCAGAGAATTTAGAGTAAAGATGAGACTTGTTGGAAACAGCTATGCTGTTTCAATTCCAAAAGAAATAGTTTGCTTTATGAGAGAACAGGAAAAAAAACTAGACGACATGGTAAGGCTTTGCTTTGAAGATTTTGGAAGATTGAGTTTAAACTTTAATGATCTTTTAGAGGAGACAAAAAAATGAATGAATATGCAACTTTAGTTTCTGGACCTAGACCAGCACTTGAAAGAGCACTTTATGAATTAAGAATAGAAGCAGAGAGAGAAGCTAAAAAAACTGAGCGTTGTATTGAATGTGGTGTGGACACAGGAGTAGATTCTTCTATGGGGGCCGATATGAGGCCCAATTATGTTTCTGGCTATGGCCAACTTTGTGGACAGTGCTCAAGTAAATATAATCAGTGTAGTTTTGGAGACTAAAAATGTCAAAAGATAAAAAAGCAGTTAAATTAAAGGTTGTTGAAGCTTTAGCAGATGATGCATACAAGGGTATTGCTAGAATTGATTCTGAAATAATGCGTGAATTAGAGATAAGGCGCGGAGATGTTATAATTATTAGGGGAAATAGAGAGACTGTTGCAATTGCAGATAGAGCATATCCGGCTGATGTTGGTGAAGGAATAATAAGAATAGATGGAATTTTAAGAAGAAATGCAAAGACAGGAATTGGAGATGTTGTTAGTATTTCTAAAGTTGAAATTAAAGAGGCTAAAAAAGTAATAATTGCACCTGCACAAAAAGGAATAATGGTGCAGGCAGAGTCTGATGGATTAAGAAGAGGTTTACTTGGAAGAGCTTTGGTAAAAGGGGATGTTATTGTTTTAGGTGGAGTTCAGAGAAGAAGGGATTTATTTTCTGAAATGGGATTAGATGATGAGATTGGAGGATTATTTGGAGAGGCTTTTAATAATTTAGGTTTTGGAAATTTAGGGGGAGGAATTACTCAAATAAGATTTTTAGTTATTAACACAAATCCAAATCAGCCAGTTATTATTACTGAAAATACTGAGGTAACTTTGAGTCCAAAGGCTGTTGAAATTTCTGAAGAAAAAATTCCAGAAATTACTTATGAGGATATTGGAGGTTTAGAAGATGAGATTAAAAAAATTAGAGAGATGGTTGAAATTCCAATGAAGCATCCAGAGATTTTTGAGAGACTTAGTATTGAGCCCCCAAAAGGAGTTTTACTTCACGGTCCTCCCGGAACAGGTAAAACGCTTTTAGCTAAAGCAGTTGCAAATGAAACCGATGCTAATTTTATTCTTTTAAATGGACCAGAAATTATGAGCAAGTTTTATGGGGAATCAGAAAAAAAGATTAGAGATATATTTGAGGATGCAGAAAAAACTGCACCAGCAATTATTTTTATCGATGAAATTGATGCAATTGCTCCAAAAAGAGAAGATGTTCAGGGAGAGGTTGAGCGTAGAGTTGTTTCACAACTTTTGACTATGATGGACGGGTTAAAAGCAAGAGGAAAGGTTATTGTTATTGGAGCTACAAATAGAGTTAATGCTCTTGATCCTGCACTTAGGAGGCCAGGAAGATTTGATAGGGAAATTGAAGTTGGGGTTCCAGATAAAAAAGGAAGAAGAACAATTTTAGGAATTCATACAAGAGGAATGCCTTTAGCAAAAAATGTTAATTTAGATGAACTTTCCTCTAAAACTCACGGGTTTGTTGGGGCTGATCTAGAGGCTTTAGCAAAAGAAGCTGCCATGAATGTTTTAAGAAAATACTTGCCGCAGATGAAACTTGATGGAGAAGAGCAAATTCCTCAGGAGATCTTGGCAAAATTAATTGTTAAACACAGTGATTTTACAGATGCACTTAAAATTGTGAGGCCTTCAGCTATGAGAGAGGTTTTGGTTGAGATTCCTAATATTTCTTGGGATGATGTTGGAGGATTAATTGAGGTTAAACAAGACTTAAAAGAAGCTATTGAGTGGCCAATTAAATATCCAGAAATTTATGAGAGGATGGGAATTAGGCCTTCAAGGGGAGTTTTACTTTATGGTCCTCCTGGAACAGGTAAAACACTTTTAGCTAAAGCAGTTGCAAAAGAGTCTGAAGCTAATTTTATTCAGGTTAAAGGTCCAGAGCTACTTAGTATGTGGGTAGGAAAATCTGAAGAAGGAATGAGAAAAGTTTTTGAAAGAGCCAGACAGGTTGCTCCTTGTATAATTTTCTTTGATGAACTTGATGCTTTAGCAGGAAGAAGAGGCTATGAGCAAGGAACAAAAGTTACAGAAAGAGTCTTAAATCAGATGCTTGCTGAGATGGATGGACTAGAAGATCTTAATGATGTTTTAGTTATTGGAGCAACAAACCGACCAGATATGCTTGATCCAGCTTTACTTAGGCCCGGAAGATTCGATAAGATTTTATTAGTTACTGCTCCAAATGAAGCAAGCAGAGAAAAAATATTTGAGATTCACACTAAGAAAATGCCTCTAGCAAAAGGAGTTAGTTTAAAGGAACTAGCAAAGAAAGCAGAGGGATATACTGGGGCAGATATTGAGGCATTAGTTAGGGAAGCTGCTATGCTTGCCCTTAGAGAGTCAAAAGAAGCTAAACAAGTTAAGAGTTCACATTTTGAAGATGCATTAAAGAAAGTTAAGCCTAGTGTGACAAAACAGACTATTGATGTCTATAAAAAAGTTGAAGAACAATATTTAAAGTCTGCAAAGGCAGCTGTTCAGATGGATAATAGTTATTTAGGATAACTATTTAGGGGTAACATTATAGTAAGATTTAAATACCTTTTTTTATTGGGATTTTTACAATGGTGGATGAGTCGGGTTTAGTAACTAAGTGTTCTTATTGTGAAGGTATTCAAGATCCAGAGACTGATGTTTGGGTTAGTCCTTCTGATAAGCAATATGATTTACTTAGTCAGAGATATGACGGATCTTTTTCACATGGAGTTTGTAGTCCTTGTAATGATAAAGAGAGAGCAAGACTAACTGAATTTAAAAGGAGAAGGAGTGTTGAAACAAATGTCCAATAGAAAGATACTCATTGCAGATAATTATACTCTTAGTCGTAATTTACTTAGTGATTTATGTGAAAGAAATCATCCAGGGTTTTCTGTAGAGGTTTATCAAAATGGTAGGGATCTTGAAGATAGAATTTTGAAAAGGGGTTTTGATGGTGTGGCCCTTATGATTTTAGAGAACGTTATGGGAGCTGGACCCAGAGGAGTAGATGTAGTTAAAAAATATTCTGGTGTTGCGTGTGAAGCAGGATGTAGAATAATCCTTTATTCTATTGGGGAGCAAGACGTTTTGGACGAAGGAGTTAGAAATAGTATTTTCGCATACATAGAAAAAGCGCAGCAGCCGTTGGAAGAAGTAGAAAGAACTATTGCTAGGGCCCTCCTCTGAATTTTTAATCATTCTGTTGTCACAACTACTTTATCTTCGACTAGAAAAGTATTTTCTGCTTGAGCAACAATTGATTCTGGATTTTCTACTAATTGAGAGAAATGATGTAATTGTCCACTTTCTTCTAATTGTTTTAGTCCTATTAGGGCTTTAGTTCCAAACTTTTTTATAAGCCATCTTGAGCAAAAAGGAAGAGTATTATACTCTTTTACAATATAGTTTAAAATTTCTCTAGCTATCTCGCTTCTTGGAGTTCTGCTGTCTTGGAGCATATAAATTCCAGAGGGTTTTCCATCATGAACTTTTCCTGAGCCATTAGAAGCAAAAGGTTCAATTGCATATAAACCAGGAGTAATTATTGATGCACGATTATCATTAATATTTGGAATTGTGTTTCCTGCATGTAATTCATATTGCATCATTTGATGTCCTGATAAATTAATTATTGGATTTACTCCAAATGATTCTATTGTTTCTTGTATTACTGTTCCTATTTCACTTGCTTTAACTCCTGCTTTAATTATTTCAGAGGCGTTTTGTAGTGCTGTTTCTGCAGCCTCAATTAAGTTTTTATTTTCTGAAGTGTTTTCTAGATCAACTGAAAAAGCTGTATCAGCAGTCCAGCCATTAATATGGACCCCAAAATCTATTTTTATTAATCCACTGGCTTTTGCCTCATCATTGTAAGAGGGAGTATAGTGTGCAGCAATTTCATTTATGCTTAAGTTAACAGGAAAAGCAGGTTTACCTTTAAGTTCTATAATTTTATTTTCTATTCTTTCTGCTATTTCTAATAAAGAAGCATTTTTTATTATTATTGATCTAGCAAAGTCTTTGACTTGTTTTGCAATTGCTCCTGCCTTAAGAATTTTTTCTTTGTCCATGTTTTTTTTATTATAACAATGTTTAAATATATACTGGTTAATATTTTTAAATGGAAGAGCTTATTGTAAGTGATAATTATATTATTCGATTTGCTTATAGAATAATTGGGACTGTTATAGGTTCTTGTAGGGGGCTACATGATTTGGAATTGCCTACAAAGTATTTAACAGATTCTAAATTTAGGGGAGAGTATATTGAGATGGTTGATAGAGGAGAGAATTGGCACGGCGGTCCTTCACGTAGAAATTTTGAACCATTTTCATAAATTAATTCTTTTTTTAGTTAAATTTTAATACTTTGTTTTTCTTAGTTGTTTTATGAGAAAGGTGAAGAAACTCAAGTATGATCTTGCTTTTGGTTTTCCTGAAGAAAAGAAATTTACATTAAAGTGGTTTTTTGGAAGTTCTCATCTTCTTATGGGAATTTTTTCTGCATTAGGGGTTTTTATGTTTGCTTTATATTTATCTAATTTTTTTTACCCGCATATTTTGGCTTTTTTGTTTATTTATTTGATAATTCATTTAATTTTGGCTTTTGATTATCTTTATGATAGAAATATCGAAGAAAAACTTTTGTTCTTTTTTTACTTATTTTCAATACTTATCCTTGTTCTTAAATTTTTATCTTTATTTATTAATTTTTAAATTTTAATCTTCTTGATTTTGGAATAAAGTTAGTTATCTTTTCTGCCGATGCTTTTCCTGTTCCTAATAGATCATTGTTATTTTTCATAATAACAAACTCTTTTTTTCCTGTTGTTATATTTAGTTCTGAGCCGTGCATCCATTGGTCTCTTTGTTCATTGTTTATCTCAAAAATATTCTTATTTATCTGGTCTTTAAGTAAATGAGTTCCTTCAATACTAAGTCTAATTTCATTATCTTTTATTTTTGCAAAATAAACTCCAACTCTTTCAATGGGTATTGTGGTTTCTAACTCTTTAATTTCTTTTTCATTTAAAGAGCCTAAGAATAAAAAAATTCTTTCTTGGCCTATCTGCACAAAAGTTCCATTTATTTTTTTAATTCCAAACTGGTCTTTTAGTTTTTTTTCTATTTCTTTCTTTTCTTTTTCATTAAATATTTTAATAGACATTTTTCATTTTTTTTATGAGGGTTTCACGTTTAAAATAAAGAACAGCAGAAATTACTAATATTGCAAGCAAAGAGATAATAATAAAAGGGCTTTTTAATCCAATTCCTGCTCCAATTGCAGTAAAGATTATTGATCCTGGAATTCTTGCTAAAACCCCAATTGCTAAAAGTGTCCTTAATCTTAATCCAGTTAAACCAACAATATATGCAATTGAGTCAGAAGGAAAAATAGGAATAAAGAGCACAAGAAAAATAGGCACAACTCCTTGTTTATGAGTCATGTAGTCAAATTTTTTAAGTGATTTTTTACTTATAACCTTTTTAACAAAAGGTCTTCCAAATAGTTTAACTGTAGAAAATACAATAAATAATCCAATTATTGAACTAATTATACTATAAACTGTTCCCATTAATATTCCAAATATATACCCTCCTGTGAAATTAACTGCTTGTCCAGGGATTATTGGAATAACTATTTCAACAACACCGAGTAAAATAAATAGCAAAGGAGCAAGAATTCCATAATCTGAAATTATGTTCTGTACAACTTCGGGATTTTTTACTAGGTTGCCAATAGGAGATACTAATAATAATGTTGCTATTGCTATAATTAAAATAAATACAATAAATCTAATTGTTTCTTTGTGCATTATTTTAACTTTCTAAATTTTGCAATAAAAAATCCTTCAGTATCATTGTCTTGAGGATAGATTCTTGCAGATTTTTTTACTTCATTTGAAAAGATTTTATCTTGCCATTTTGTCAGACCTTCTCTGTATTTTATTGGAAGAGAGATCTTTTCTATTTTCATTTCTGGAAAGTTCTTTAAAAGATAATCCACAGTTTCTTCGTTTTCTTCTGGTGCATGAGTACAGGTTGAGTAAACTAAGATTCCATTTGGTTTTAAAATTCCAATTGCTTCTTTTACAAGCTGTTTTTGTGTCCAGGATAAGGCTTTTATTGTTCTTATGTTCCACATAGAATAGGTTTTTGGACTGCTTCTTAGGGTTCCTTCGCCTGAGCAAGGAGCATCAATAAGTATTTTATCAAAAAGAAAGTTTGTATTTTTTAGTCTTTTAGATAAAATTGCTCCTTCTTTACGAGTAATAATAGCATTTGCAACTCCGCAGCGTTCAAGATTTGAAGCTAAGATTTTTATTCTTCCTAAAGACATTTCATTTGCAATAATGGTTCCAGTATTTTTTATTTCTGATGCTATTTGTGTTGTTTTACTTCCTGGTGCAGCACATAGGTCAAGAATAAGGTCTTGTTCAGCAGGTTCTAGAGCAATTACTGGAAGCATGCTTGCAAGCTCTTGTATATAATAATAACCTAATAAGTGTTCAAGAGCTCTGCCGAGGTCTCCTGGTTCAAGCTCATTTTCTATAATCATTACTTCTGGATATTCTTTCCAGGGCTGGTTTATTTTCCAGTTCTTGTTTTCAAGACGTGTTTTTAGTTCAGGAGCAGATATTTTTAGTTTATTGCATCTAATTGATCTTACTGGTTCTTTTTTTAGTATTTCAAGATAATTTTGAGTGTCTTTTCCTAAAAGCAGGTTTATTCTTTCTAAAAATAAGGGTTTTAGCTCTGGAAATACTCTATTTTTCATTAAAAACAATAGTAAATAAAGTTTTTAAACCCCTCTGACTTATTTAATCTGAAATGAGGAATAAATTATTTGGGGTGGCCGTATTGTTCTCAATGCTTTGCTTTCCTGGAACATGGGTTGAAGCGTATGGGGCAGAATCTTTTAGACATGCTACTGAAATTTTAAAAAACATAGTTTTTGCTTAAAAATTAAAATTCTCCTAGAGTCATTTGTTTTTTTCCGTCAATCATTTCTTTTGTATTTAGGCCAAAAACCTGGAAAATGTTTTCTATTGCAGGCATTATCTGGTGCTCTAGGTAGTATTTTATATCATATTCTCCTTTTTCTTCTGGAAGTTTGACTTTATCTCTAATTAGTTTACTTTTTCCTTTGGTTTCTGCTACATAATATGAAACAAGTGCTCCATGCTCTATGGGTATTTTTAACTCTCTCATTTTTTTAGCAGCAATAACATGTGGAGAAATAGCTTTATATTCTGAAATTGGTTTTTTTAACTGTGATCTAATTATTAGGCTAGATTTGTTTATTTCTCTGTTTTTTATTTTTTTTATTATTTCTTTAGCATACTCTAGGGCTCTTTTTTTGTCTCCATCTCCTAAAATCAGATTTATTACTTTGTTCTGCAGTTCTCTAGCTAAAGGACACCAGTCTCTACGGACTGTTTCAAAGCCTCGTATTTTTATTTTTTGATCTTCTCCTAAAAGAGCATATTTCTTTTTTGCACCTGTTTTTCCACTTCTTGTTGTGACCCAGAGGCCTCTTTCAAAAAATCCTTCGAGTTCTAATTCCATTATTCCGGGCAAGTTAGAATTTAATTCTTTTAATAGTTCTTTTATTTGTTCTTTTGAACTATTATTCATTTTAATTGCAATTGAATCAGTGTCGCCGTATAATACTTTATATCCTTTTTTTTCTATTTTTTTTATTGTGTCCATATTAAATTTTCTTACATAGGCTAGAATTGAAGCTGAAGCTTCTTTTGAATAATAGCGAGAGCCAAAAAATCCAATGTAGCCATGAATAGATGCAGAAAGGACTTTGAAGGCATTGCTTCTTGCTTTTGTTATTGGATCTGGATTTTTTTTGTATTCTGCTTTGAATCTTTTTCTTTTTTCAAAAATTTCTTTTAGCATTAAAGGAATAAACCCTGGTTTTTTTGTAAAATAAAATTTGCCTCTAGAGGTTTCAATTGAGTTAGAGTTTTTTTCTGGTTTTTCTAATAGGGTTGGACCTGATAAATTCATTGAGATAATTATACTCGTATGCATTGAAGTAAAATCAAACATTGCAATTTTTTCATAGAGCCCAGGAGTTGGTTCTAAAACAAAAGCTCCTTCAACATGACCCAAGTGTCTTCTTTCACTTAACTGGTCTGTAGTTGGCTTTTTTTCAGGTATTTCATTAAATTTTTCTAAATTATGAAGAATATAAGATTCAGTGAATTTGGATAAACCTATTCTTGTTATTTCTGTTGGAGGCTCTCTAGTTATTCTTGAAAACTCTAATATGTCTGGCCAGAATTTTTCAAATAAATTGTAAACTAAAACAGAGTCATGCAGATTATATTCAAAATATTTATCCCAGTCTTTTTCAAGTATTTTTGAAGAATGTTTTAATTCAAAAGCTTTTTTAGTATCTCCTAAAAATTCTTTGGCAACCTCATTAAGTGAATATGTTTCTGATTGCATGTACTGGCCATAAACTGTTCTAATAAATCTGAGTAGATCAATATGAGTTATTCCTCTTGTTTTAGCTGTTTGAATTACTCCTCTACTGAAAATTGGCTGAGAATCATCTAAACTTAAATTTAATTTTACTTTGTTTATTTGCGCTCTTGCTTTTAGGTATGGAAGATCAAACCCGTCTGAAAAATATCCGACCAAAAAATCAGGAGAAAATTCTCTAGTATATTTTATGAATTTTTCAAGAAGCTCTTTTTCATCTTTAACATATTCAACATAATCTTCTTTTTTATTTGCTTTTTTCCAGGTTAAAACTTTTTTAAAGTTTTTCCCAACAAGCGAGATCATTAATATTTCTCCTTCACCTATTTTTATTGAGTCTGTTTCAATGTCATAAGAGAGAATTTTAGGAGAAAAGTACTTGTCTTGTATTTCTTTATGTTTTTCTAGTTTTATGCATAAATTTACATCAAGAATTTCTGAGATTCCTCCAAAGTTTTCTATGCCTGTTATTACCTCCCCTTCTATTTCATACCAGTGAAGCGGTTTAATTTTCTTTTCTATTATATAGTGTGTAATAAATCCTAAATCATAACCTCTTCTTTTTTCAATTTCAGGTAAGCCAAGATGGTCTGCAATTTCATGCAAATCTTTATAGTTGGTTGCAAATATTTTTAGTGCTTTAACCTCTTTTCCTAGGAAGTTTTTATTATGGACCTCAATTTTTTCTATTGTTGTTGTTCTTCCTGCAATGTTAACTTTTATTTTTTTTATTTTTTCAATTATTTTTTTTATTTTTGGTTCACTCACTCCTTTTTTTAAGATAGCCCATAAATAGATTGGGCATGTGTCTATAACACAGATTCTTTTTTCTTTTTCATCTCTTCCGTAGATTCTTATATAGTTGCGGCCTTCAAAGTCAAAGTAGTCATAATCTGTTGGAATGAATTCTAGTTTCATAAAGAAATAAAAGTGTTTTAGTTATTTAAAGATTGGGATCATAAAGTTTATAAACTCCTATTTAGTAGTGACATTATGGTAGATAAAAGAAAAATAGATGATAGTGATCTAAGAAGAAGGTATGTTAATTATAATCTTGATGCAGATCCTAGTGGGGCTATTGGTCATGCTCTTGTTGATGAAGCAATAAGGGCTGCAGGAGGAATTGATAATCTGGGAAGATGGTTAAATAGGGGACATGATTCTGCAACAATTGGTTTAGAAAGAGAAGTTAACGAGGAGGATTCAGGTCAAGAAGATCGAACAAAGTCAACAAAACTACAAAAATATCGGGCTTTTTTAGGCTATACTTCTGGGATTAGTGATAATGTTTTTATGCATACTGATGCTAAATTAAGTGCATTACAAGTTCTTGGCTATGCTTCTCTTAAGGGGGTTGGATCTTTTGGAGATTTAGATTTAACTGATGCAAGACATAAGGCTGCAATTGGAGGGGCTTATTTGTCTGCAAAAAAAGCCGCTCAGAAATATCTTGATTCTCATAATTAGTTAATTATTTATATTTCTTATTCATGTGTTTTTAATGGGTTTAAATATACGTGAGATTATTCCAAGAAGAGAGATGCATCCAAATGAGTTTAAAGACAAGCTTATTTGTGTTGATGCATTTAATACTCTTTATCAGTTTTTGTCTACAATTAGGCAACCAGATGGAACTCCATTAATGGATTCTAAAAAAAGAATAACTAGCCACTTGTCTGGGCTTTTTTATAGAAATGTGAGTTTATTATCTGAAGGATTAAAACTTGTTTATGTTTTTGATGGAGAGCCTCCAGAATTAAAATCTAAGATTCATGAACAAAGAACAGAAAATAGAGATAAGGCAAAAGAAAGATATGAAGATGCAAAAGGAGAAGAAGATTTAGAAAAAATGAGAAGATATAGCTCGCAACTTGTTAGAATTGATGATGAGATGATTGAAGAGGCTAAAGAGCTTTTAGAAGCAATGGGAATTGCAGTTATCCAGGCGCCAGGAGAAGGTGAAGCACAGGCAGCATACTTTTCACGTTCAAAACAAGAAGTTTATGCAAGTGCTAGTCAGGATTATGATAGTTTGTTGTTTGGTGCAAAAAGATTAATTCAGAATTTAACTTTGGCTAGAAAAAGAAAAACATTTTCTGGATATGTAGAAATAAAGCCAGAAGTAATTGAGTTAGAAAGAGTGTTGAATTCTTTAGAGATTAATTTAGATCAGCTTATTTGTTTAGGAATTTTAGTTGGAACTGATTATAATCCAAAAGGAGTTGTTGGAATAGGGCAAAAAAAAGCATTGGATATTGTTAGAAAATATAAACAGCCCGTTTTGATTTTTGACAGTGTTAAAGAGCAGATAATGAGTTTACCTGAAAAGCAGAGATTTGATTGGATGGATATTTTTGAATTATTTAAAAAGCCAAAAGTTACAGATGCTGATTTTAATTTTTCTAAAGTTGATGAGAAAAAAATAAAAGAAATTTTAGTTGACAGGCATGATTTTTCTTTGGATAGAGTGGAAAAACAGCTTGAAAAACTAAATGAAATTAAAGAGAAAAATAAACAGAAAGGTCTTGATAGGTGGTTTTAGATAACTCCTTAGTGGTAACAAAATAGTAAGATTTTTAAACTAGTTAATTCTGTGTTTTTTATGCCATTAGAAGCAATATTAAAAGAAGCAGGAAAAGGATTTTCAGCTGGTGCTGTGAAAATTGCTGACCCGGCAGGTTATTTTTATTCTATTGCTGATAGATTGAATACTGGGGTAGGTTATTCTTCTTCACGATCTATTCCAACAGTTCATAATTTAGCAAGCGAAGTAATTTATTCTGATCCAGATCAAGAAGTTGATTTTGTAGAACAAGCTCTTCCTAGAGCAGGTGGAACTCTTTTAGGAATGGGTGCAACTGCAGCTTTATTTTATGGCATTTATAATGTGGGCGGTCCGGTTGCGTTAGCAACAATACCTGCAGTAGCAGGTTTATGGAGTACTGGTGCAGCTTTTTATAATTATATTTATGATTCTATACATGGAGAAAAGATTGGAGATTATCATGAGAAAGCATCTTTTTATGATGGATTTAAATATGGATGGCATTTATCTACTCACTTGTATATGCCTCTGATTCACGAATTTGAGTCAGAAGTTACTGGAAGAGGCTTATATAATAGTTATGTTGAGAGTTCTATTAAAGGAGCTGCAACTGGAATGAGGCGTAATTTCAGAGCTTTAGCAGGATCTTTTATAGGTTCTTTAGTTGGGGGTTTTGTTGATATTGCTAGCTTAGGAATTGTTCCTATGTATAAGAGTATTAGAGATACAATAAAAACTGTTAAAGGTGAAAGAGCAGAAAGCTGTAGGCCAGCATATGAAGATGTTAACCAGGATTTTCCAATTTTTAATCCTGGGTTAGCTATGGCTTAAGATTTTTTATCTGTTTAATTGTTTGTTTAGGTGTTCTATTCTATTATCAATTTCTTTTATATGTTTATCTAGTTGAATATTTTGTGAGTATTGTCTGTACCAGGCTTTGTAAGCTTCTGATGCTTGTTCTGCTCTTGCTTTATGTGCTTCTGGACTTTCTCCTTGTCTTGGTTTTGCCCCTGCTTTTGTCCATCCAAGACGTGTTGCTGCTGCGTGTAATTGAGCTGCTCTTTCATAACCTTGTCTTAGTTTTTCTTGTGCTTCTGCTCTTTCTTTCATTAGATTTCTTATTCCTTCTTTTCTGGCTCTGTCAAATCCTTCTTGTCTTCTTTGTTCTTCTCTTTGTCCTTTTTGCTCAGCTTCTTGCCTTTTTATTGCTTCTTCTTCTGCTTTTTTTCTTTGTTCTTCTGATTGGTTTCTATGCTTTTCAGCTTCTCTTCTTTGTCTTGCTGCTTCTTCTCTTTGCCTTTCATATTCTCTTTTCCAATCATCATTATTCCCTCTTGGAGTCGGTCTAGGAGGTATTCCACCAGTGCTTGCAGGATCTTTTTTTTTACGAAATATAAGAGAGAAAATTATCCAGAGAACTATTAATATTATCCCTAACCAGAGCAAAGCTTCTTTTTCATAGACAAGATCTGCAATACTTATTAAAATAAAAAGTGCTCCTAATATAAGAAGGATTTTTGATTTAACTTTAACTAGTAGATAAATTAATCCGGCAATTAAAATTATTGGGATAATAATTCCTAAGAGTCCTTCTGATAAGCCTATATCATAAAACATTCCTTGTATATCCATATCCATTTTATTTATTCCATATATTACAAATAAAGAAATAGCTAGAGAAACAACAGCTGCAATTGTTCTTTCTGGCTGGCCTGTTGATTTATTTTTAAAAACACGTGAAGCACTGAAAAAAAGCCCGGCAAATACAATAATAAAGAGGGTCATTAAAAACATTGTTTGAGAATCAAAACTATCTAGCACTTTTCCAGCAGAAAAACTTGCTGCACTAATTAAATTAATTGAAATAACCGATACTGCAATTAATAAAACGCCAATTAACCCCTTTTTCATTCTATTGATATGAAGAAAACTGTTTTTATAAATTTTCTCTAAAACAAAGAAATTCCTATTCTTGGATTAGTTTATTGATTGTTCTTGGAAATTAAGTTAACCTCCCAAACTTTTAAATCCCCTTTTTCTTTAATTTATTTATGACAAGATCATTTGATTTACTTGGCAACATTGTTATTTTGAATTTTCCATTAGATTGGAGTTTAGAGAGAAAAAAGAAAAAAGCAAAAGAAATTCTAGCTTCAAATAAATCTATAAAAACTGTTTTAGAGAAAACTGGCAAAGTTAAAGGAAGATTGCGTAAACCAGAGACAAAATATATTTTAGGAGAAAAAACAAAAGAAGTAGTTTACAAAGAAAATAATTGTGTTTTTAGGTTTAATGTGGACACAACTTATTTTTCTCCACGACTTTCTAATGAAAGAAAAGAAATTGCAGATTTAATTAAAAAAGGAGAAAAAGTTTTGGTTTGTTTTGCAGGGGTTGCACCTTTTTCAGTTGTTATTGCAAAAAATAGCAAAGCGGGAAATGTTGTTAGTAATGAGTTAAATAGAGAAGCAAATAAGTATGGAAGATTAAATGCAGAATTAAATAAAGTTAAGAGTAAAATTGAATTTTGGGATGGAGATATAAAGAAGATTGCTTCTAAAAAAGATGAAAAATTTGATGTGGTGGTTATGCCTAGACCTCAATTAAAAGATACTTTTTTATCTAGTGCTTTTAAGTTTAGTAAAAAAGACACAAGAATTTATTATTATGATTTTTGCAAAGTTGGAGAAGAAAAACAGATTATTGAAAAAATAAAATCAGAAGCAAAATTAGCAAAAAAGAAAATTAAAATTTTAAAAGTTAAAAAAGCAGGCGAGATAGCTCCTTATAAAATTAGATTAAGAGTTGATTTTAGGGTTGTTGGTTAGGTCTTTCAGAGAAATAAACACCTCTCCCCCTCTTGTAACTTTTGTTTGTGTTTCTTGACTTACACTTCCAATTAATCCCCCTGTTTGACAAATAATCATTGTTCTTTCATTAATCATTGGTTTGCCATTTCCATCTTTTTTTCCTGTATCTTCTTGATGTGTTATTCTATGTCCTTCATGATTATATGGACAGGTTCCTCTTTCTATTCCACAATACACATGATTTCCTACATTAATTGCTGTTTTGTTTTGATAATATTCACATAATCCCATATACTTTCACAATAAATTACACTTAAAAACCTTTCTTAAATCTTTTTTTGCTGTTCAATTGCTGTTGGGGCTTCTCCGCCATGCCAGGTAAATCTAGGACGTACACGCATAGGGTAAATACGCTCTGAATTGTCATCTAAAATTATTGCAGATCCTTTTGAACTAGGAAGATCATCCATTTGTTGCTTTATGTTTTCTAATATATAGGACTGCATTATCTGGTTTAGTGCTTCTACATCTGGAGCAGAAGTTACTCTATGCGAAATTACAATATCTGATTGAGTCATAACATCTCTATGAATTTGGCCTGGTTGCTGAGTTGCTAAAACCAAAGAGATTCCTGGCTGACGACCCTCTCTTAGTATCTGTACTAGTGCATCTGTTGCTGTTGTTTTTCCTTCTTTAGGAAGAAACTCATGGGCTTCATCAATAAAAATCCAGACTAAAGGGTTTTCTTTTTTACTTGCTATATTAAAGAAATCAAGGCCTTTTGAAACAGATTCAACTTCTTCTGATTTTCGAGCTTTCATTCTTTCAATGAATATTTTTCTTGATAAAAGACTTATCACAAGGGCCCTTATATTAAATGATCCAATTGAATTATAAACACTTAAATCTAAAATTGTTGTTGTTCCTGGATTAATTAAATCTGAAACTTTTGTTGCTTCTTTAGGTGTTTTAGAAAAGATTCCCCATGTTTGAGCTGCTTCAAAAAGACCTGTTGCAGCATTTATTGTTTCAGTAGTTGATTTTTGATCAGATTCTATTTCTTTTATTATTTCTTCAATGCTATAGGATTTTTTGTTTTTTAGTCTTGAAAGAGCTCTTTCTATTAATACTGCTATTGGGTGTATAATATCAAGGCCAAAAGTTAGAATCCAGTCGTCTGATTTCATCTCAGTTGGATCTAGAGCAAATTTTTCATCAGCAGGAATTCCTTTTACAATATAATCTTCATAATGGCCTGCTGGAACAAATATTTTTATTGAAAGGTTTTTTGTTTTTAATTCCCAGTCACTTAAGAGGTCTCTATCTTTTTCATTTTTATATTTCATTGTCCAGTAAATTCCCATTGTGTCAAAGATAATTGATGCAATATTATCTTTTGCAGCTTTTTCTAGATTTGCAAGTTCTTCGGCTATTACTCCGAGAGTGTAGGAGTTATGTACAATAATATCATTAGCTACAAAATTATGATTTTTTGGAACGCAAATATCATAAACCGTGAAGTTTCCTTCTAATAATTCTGTTTTGATTATTTCGTCCCAAAATATGTCTGAAGTTGCTAATAGATAAAATGGATTATAATGTTCTGCCTTTGCTATTTGTAATAATGTTTGTCTTGATGGTGAATAAAAAATTCTTTCTCTCATGGCTTTTGGATGTTTATATCCTAATTTTCTTCCAATTTCTGCCCAGTTTTTTGGAGTGTAGTTTTCCCATATCTCTTTTGGTATGGTGTCTAGATTAGGATTTCTCTCTATTGATGATATCTCTTCTTTTGCTATTTTCTGCTTTTTTTCTTTTTCCCCAAAAAATCCGATTTCTTCTATGAATTTTATTGTGTTTTCTGAGTTAATTACTAATTCATAAGAATTAAATTCTTTTTTATTTAGTTTTATTTTTTTATTTCTTAATTTTGATAAGATTCCAAACCGTATTAGTAGGTGCTGTATTTGTTTAATCATTCTTTCGGATGATGAACAATATGATATCTGCCAATAATTGTTAGTTTTAAAGATACTTCCATCACAGCTAAATAATCTATTAAGGAATAATACTAATTTCTCTTTTTTTAGTTGCATTATCTCTTGAGAGAGATATTTCTGAGTTGATAGCTTATTTAATAATTCTTCTCTTTCAAGGAGATTTCTGATGCTTCTTTTTTCATAAGTGTTTTTATTTCCTTTAATAAATTGCCCTTTTTGATTTCTTTCTTTGTTGTGAGTTAAAACTTTATTAACCCAATTAGGAGAAGAAATTCTATAATGATTTTCTTGTTCTTTTATTAGTTTTAATGTAGAATCAAACTTATTTAATGCATCTTTAAAATCTTCTACTATCTGATTATCTGAGTTTGTGAAAAGAACTATTTTTTTTGTATGGCCTTCAGCAATTAAATATGAAAGGAGTTTTATTTCTTCATCAGGCATTGATTTATTTCCAAAATAAGCTTTTCTTGGTGTTGCTATTTTACTTCCTATTTTTAATTCTTCTGCTTGTTTCCATCCTTTAATTGTTAATAAAGGGTGCACAGGAGTTAGTTTTATTTCTTTGCCACTTCTTAATGTTAATTTTAGAAGTTTGGTTACTTGTCTTGAGAAAAATTCTGATTTTTTTGATTTTTCTATTTTAAGGTTATTATTTAGTGAGAGGATTTTTTCTTTATTATTTTCTAGTTCTTTTATTGGCTTTTGTGATCCATCTGAGAGAGTTATTAGTGTATCTTCATGAAGACATTTTCCGCTTCCACGTTTGCCTGCCACCAAAACAACATGGCTTCTGGCAATGTCCATGAAGATTTTATTTGATAGAGAAGTATATGGCCCCATCTTTACATAGCCTTTTCCAATATAGATTAGTCCTTTATCCCCAAAATTTTTTTTATCAGATTCATTTCTTCCAATTATTACATTGTATGGCATTGCGAGGACACCTCCCGGTTTCCTTCGCTTAACCTTCCCTTAGAGAAATTCAACGCGGAATTCAAGATGCCACAATTAACCTTCCCCTTAGCGAGGTTCAGCAAAAGATAATTTAGTTTCATTTTAATAATTAACTCAAGCAATTTTCTTTTTTATATTTATCCTTCACATATATTTGCACTTACCATAATATTTATAAATGGGTTTTTCTTGATGTTTCAATGCCTAAAAATAAAAAAGAGAAAACAGAGGATAAGGTCGAGGAGAAGGAAGAATCTGAAGAGTTAGAAGAAGATGTTGAAGAAGATTCTGGTGAAGTAGAAGAGAAAAAAGAAGCTCGATCAAAAGATAAGGATAATATGGTTTCTTTAACTGATAAGTTTAGAGAAAATCCTTGGGTTGTTTCTACTCTTGTTTTAGGGGTTATTATAATAATACTTCTTGTTGGAAACTTTTCAATGACTGGAGGAGCAGTTGGAGTTGCAAAACCTGAAGATGTTCAAGCAAAGGTTTTAAGTTTTGTTAACTCACAAGTTGATGAACCTGTTGAATGGGTTTCAACTAACTTTAAAAATGGTCTTTATGAAATTGTTGTTAATTATCAAGGAAGAGAAATTCCAATATATGCTACTTCTGACGGACAAAATCTTGTCCAGGGAGTTACTCCAATAGATCAGCTAATGCAGGCTGCAGAGAGTCAAGATCCTGCGCAAACAGCGCAACCTACAGCTGTTCCAAAGAGTGATAAACCCTTAGTTGAATTATTTGTAATGTCTATGTGTCCTTATGGAACACAGGCTGAAAAAGGTATTATTCCTGCTTTAGAAGCATTAGGGGATAAAATTGACTTTAAATTAAGATTTGTTTCATATGCAATGCATGGTAAAGAGGAGATCGATCAAAATACAGTTCAATACTGTATACAAAAGAATGAGCCAGCAAAGTCATATTCTTATTTAAGATGTTATTTGGAGGAAACAGGTTCTGATAAATGGGCTAGTTGCTTAAATACAGCAAAGATAGACAAGACAAAGTTAAACACTTGCATTTCAGCAGCAGATACAGAATTTAAGATTAATGAGCTATTTAATGATAAGAGCACTTGGAGTGGAGGAAGCTATCCACAATATAATGTTGATAAGGAATTGAATACTCAATATGGAGTTCAGGGATCACCAACACTTGTAATTAATGGTGTGGTATCTAATGCTGGGAGAGATTCAGCTTCATACTTGGCTGGTATTTGTGCAGCATTTAACACTGCTCCAGAAGAATGCAGTACAGCACTTTCAAGCACTGCTCCAGCCCCTGGATTTGGCTGGGAAGCAACAGCTGCAGCTGATACTGCTGCTCAGTGCGGATAAACATAGTTTTGATTCTTGTGTTTTTAATATAAAATGACTTTAGAGAAAAAAGTAGCAATTGGAAAGGGGAATAAAGTTATTGAAGTAGCGGTTATAGGGGTAGATTCTTCTTTAGATTTTTGAAAGGAGTAATTGCAAAAAGAATAGCTTATGCGGAGATGAAAGCAGGAGTTAGTTCAGGAAGTATTTTAACATTTGATGAATCTGGTTATCATGCATTATATAATCTTACTCAAGGAAGTGTTGGATTAGCATTAGATGTAATGAGGATTATATTACAGACAGTTGGAGAGCAATTAACTACTTCACCCCCTTATGTTGTTAATAGAGCACGTATTGAGGAATTAGGTCTAACTTTTGAATATTTAGAAAAAAACTATGATGATCCTTTAAAAGATGCAGAATTGATTAGAGTAAGGCCCTGGTGGGAGATTGATTGATCATTTTCTACTGCAATAATTCTTAAAAAGAGCATAGCTATGTTTAATTTATGTCTAGGATGAATTGGAAAAATAAGTGCTGGGTTGCTACTGTTTTTTTGGTTAATAAAGAAAATCAAGTTTTATTGACTTGGAATAAAGTTCTTCAGACATGGATTCCTGTAGGGGGCCATATTAATGCTGGCGAGACACCAATGGATGCTATAAGAAGAGAGGTAGAAGAAGAAACAGGGCTTGAATTTGATCTTTATGGAGATTTTAATAGGCAAGATAATGGAAATGTTGAGATTATTAAATTTCATAGGTTTCAGATTGAGGCTGTGCCCCACCATAAATCTCATATGAATTTTGTATTTTTTGCAAAAGCTTTATCAAAATTAAAAAGAAAAGAAACAGATGAAAAAGAAAAATTAAGGTGGTTTAACAAAAAAGAACTAAGTGAAGAAAAAACAATGTTAGAGTCTGTGCGTAGTGTTGCATTAAGGGCTTTAGAGGTTGTTAGGTTTTAGCTCTTCCCATTATGCAAGTATTCAATTTCTTCTTCGTTAAGTTTGAGTTCTTTTTGGACATCTTTATTTAGAAAGATGTTTTTTAGCATTGGAAACTCATTTAGTGCTCTTTTTTCTCCAACATGCACATAAGTTGCATATTTTTGTGCAATTGTTTTCTTTTTAGCTATTCTTTGGTTGTTAAGCCATATTTTTAGTATTCTTGTTGGTCTTTTATAGCTAGTAAAGCCTTTTTTTATTTCTTTTTTTGCTGCACTAATTCCAAAACTTAAGAGAAAGTTTTCATAAACTAAAAATCTCCAGTATTGTTGTTTGTAGATCCTTCCTTTAAAGATATCAGCCTTACTTAGCCTCTCATAGGCCTTTGCCAGCTCAACTCCTGAATATTCTGCTGGTATGTTTTCTTCTACCCAGAGAATTATTTCATCTAAGGGCATTTTTACAGAATCAAAGATTCTTATTGTTTCCTCATTAGCAGGGTCTTTAAAGATCAATCTAAGAGCATTAAATATGTCTATTTCCTTATTCCTTTCATCAAATACTACTTCTGTTGGGTCTTTTAATTTAGAAATTGCTTGCAGGTCGTTTATTGCTGCTCTTAGGTCTCCTTTTGCCTTTACTGCAATTTTAGTTAATACATCGTTTGGAATAAAGTGATTTTCTTTTTTTAAGATGTTAATTAAGATGTCTTTTATTGTTTTGTAATCAACTTCTTTTAATTGCACCATTTCTGATTTTGTTCTTAAAGCATTAAAACGCTTATCCCAGATGTCATTTGCAGTTATTATTATTGGGTATAATGAGGCTTCCGCTAGGATTAATAGTTCTGGAAGCCCTCCAAAGTCTGCTTTTGAGATTCCATCAACCTCATCTACAAGAATTATTTTATTCTCTTTGGTTAAGGATTTTTGTTCTAGTGCTGGTCTTAAAATGCTTTTTATCTTTTCTTTATTTCTTAAATCTGAAGCATTGAGTTCAAAAATTTCTGTGTTGGTTTCTTTTGCCGCGACATGTGCAAGAGTTGTTTTTCCTGTCCCTGGTGGGCCATATAAGATCATAGCTCTTTTAGGATTTTTTCCTCGTGATTTTATTAGTCCTTGGATAGTTAGGGTTTCTCCTTTTTTAAAGGCAAAGTTTTCAATAAATTGTTTTATTTTGTATACAGCAACTTCTTGACCTTTTATTTCTGAAAAATAGTTTGGGCGGTATTTTTCAACCCAGGTTTGTTCTTTTTTAGTCATTTTCTATTTTTTTTATATAGAATTTTTTTGCTTTAAAGTTTTCTAGTATTTTTTTACTAGGAAAATATATGTTTTTTGGCAGTTCACTAGATTTAAACCATTTCCATTCTGTTATTTCATTTGGCTCCATTACTTTTTCAACGCCATTAAATTCAGTAACAAGGAAACCTATTGTGATAAAGTGTGCGTGTTTGTTAATGTCTGTGTTTAAACATATTACTTTTGGCTTTTTTATTTCTATTCCAGTTTCTTCTAGAACTTCCCTTGTTGCTCCTTGTTCAAAACCTTCACCATAATCAAGTTTTCCTCCAGGCATTGTCCAGCAATCACTTACTTTAAAGACACTGTCAGCTTTTTTTGGATCAATATTTCTTTTACCAAGAAGAATTTTTCTGTCTTTTAGAATCATTACACCAAAACCTACACCTATTTTTTTATCTTCTTTCATTTTTTAAGGATTAATTTTATTTTGCAATTCCAGCTAAAACAAAACTTGCAAGTAAAGATTGAAGCTGAATAAAAGGATCAGAGCCTTCTACAAGTCTGAATTCTGTTTCACCTGTTTTTTCAGTTAATCTTACTTTTAGATCTGGTTCAATTGGAAGATTCCATATTTCTTTTTGAATTGCTTTAATCACATCTGTCCCAGAAATACTTTCTTTTAGCATGACATCTAAAAGTTTTTCACGTGATTTTTGAAAATCTCCTGAGAGCGCATAATCAAGAACTACTTTGATGTCTTTGGGTTTAGCGCTTGAAATTATTGTTAATACTAAATCTTGGGTTATTGCAGGAGATACCGACGCTGTTGATTGTAAGATATTTATGCATTTTCTGCAGTCTCCTTCACTTCCTTCATAAATAATTTCCATTGCTTCTGGTTTTATAGTTAAGTTTTCTTGTGCGCAGATTTTGTTTATTACTAAATCAATATCTTTTTTTTCAAGAATTTTAAATCTAAAAAGAGCACATCTAGATTGTATTGGATCAATAATTTTGCTTGAATAGTTGCAAGAAAGAATAAACCTGCAGGTGTTTGAGTAGTTTTCCATTGTTCTACGTAGGGCCTGTTGTGCTTCTGGGGTCAGGGCATCTGCTTCATCTAAGAATATGACTTTAAATGGAACCTCTCCAAGAGATTTTGTTCTGGCAAAAGTTTTTACTTTTTCACGAACAACATTTATTCCTCTTTCATCTGAAGCATTGAGTTCTAGGTAGTTTGTTTTCCAGTTGTCTTTAAACAGGGTTTTTACAACAATTAAAGCAAGAGTTGATTTTCCTGTTCCTGCTGGCCCTGCAAAGAGTAAATGGGGTATATTCATGGCATCAGTTAGTGCTTTTACTCTTTTTATTATATGCTCTTGTCCTACAACTTCTTCAAATGTAGAAGGTCTATACTTTTCAGTCCAAATTCCACTCACCATTTTGTTTTTATTTTATCCTATACTATTAGATTGGAATTTTGCTTATAAAGATTATTGTTATGAAATAGGAGAATTATATCTCAAACCGAAATATTTCACAATTTTTTGGCTTATTCTGCGAGATATTTTTATTAGCATACTCATCTATTGCTATTATTGTATCAAAATGGGCTATTAACAGGACGTTTTTGTAATTCTTTATTTTTAATTCTTTTAAGAAATTCCAGATTCTATTTTTTTCATCATTAAATGATTCCCCTTTGTTTATTCTGACATCGCGAGTGTCAATATTTTGGATTTCTGCTAATCTTTTTTGTTCTGCTTTATATTCTTTGTAAGTTTTTTCTTCTACACCTGAATCTAAGTCATTTAATCTTTTGTCTTTTACTTGATTAACATTATTTTTGTTAATAATTTTAGCAGTTTCTATTGCTCTTGGCATTTCAGAAGTAATTATAATATCAAATGAAATATCTTTTAATTTACCTCTGGTTTCTATTGCTTGTTGTTTGCCTAATTCTGTTAAATGATAGGGTTTAGAAGGATCTCCATTCATAAGGTGATTAATATTGTGTTCTGCCTGACCGTGTCTTAGGCAATAGAGAATCATTTTACTTGCTTCTAGCTCTCTTTAGCTTTCTTTTACGCTTTTCTTTTCTAAGCTTTTTCCGTTGCCATTTCCAACGCATTTGTCTTTTCTTTTTCCAACGTCTTGAGCTTCTTTTCATAAGAGAATGAAAATTTGGTTAGTTTATAAAGATTTTGGGTGTGGTTTTTATGTAAATATTTAAAAATAATTTTTGTTTAATTTACCCATGAAGAAGGATTGTAATGGGGAAAGAAATTATTATAATTTTCATTATTTTCTTTTGGAAGATGATTCTGAAAAGATGGAGTATTTATTATTAATTTCTGATGGGGAGGTTTTTGGATATGGTAGGTATTCTAATGGTTCTTGTGTTTTCGTTTCTAATGAAGATGTTTCTAGTTTATTAAGGCTTGTAGAAATTCATGAGATGCAACCTTCTTCTATTCAAACCGATCGAGTTAAGGGTCTTGCAGATAGATTGATTAAAATTTTCCCTAGAGGTACTCCTCTTCCAGCTTCTTCGATTGCTTTATCTTCTTTAGTTGAAGAGTTTAGAGGATTATTACCAACACGCTTTATCGTGTCTTCTGAACACCAATCTTTGGGCAGAAATTCTCAATAGGGCAAACCGAACATTTAGGAGAAATAGGAACACAAATGTCTCTTCCAAATTGAACAAAAATGGCATTGAAGTTTTGCCAGTATTCTTTTGGAATTATTTTTAATAGCTCTATTTCTGTTTTTTCTGCTGTTTTTGTTTTGACCCAATCCAACCTGTTTGGAATTCTGTGGCAGTGTGTATCGACTGGGATAACGTTTTCTCCATAGGCAAAAGCTAGGACAATATTTGCTGTTTTTGGTCCAATTCCATTAATAGATAAAAGTTCTTCACGGGTTTTTGGAACTGTGTTCTTAAACCGCTCTAAGATTTCTTTACTAACGTGCTTTAATGTGGCTGCTTTTTTATTAAAGTGGCCTGAAGAAAAAATCAATTTTTTTAATTTTGTGTCAGAAAGCACTAGGATTTTTTCTGGAGTGTCTGCTATTTCAAAAAGTTTAGCTGAAACTTTCTCTGTATTTTCATCTCGTGCTCTTAAAGATAGCAAGCATGCAATCAAAACTTTAAATGGGTCTGGTTTGGTGCGCATTCTATTTAGAGTTGTTTTACTAGATGAATTATATTTTTTAGACAATATTTCAAGAACAGGAAGAATTGTTTTGTTGTTGGACATTATATTTATTAATTAAATTGTTTTATAAGTTTTATGAATAAAAGAAAAGCTGTAATTGCTATTATTAATTATAAAGGAAAAATATTGTTAGGTAAAAAAAGAAGTGATTCAGGAACATTTATGTCTGGAAAATGGCATCTTTTAGGAGAAAATGTTGAAGGTAATGAGAGTGATGAAGAAGCTTTAGCTAGAGGCATCATGGAAGAAGCAAGAATTAAAGTAAAAATTGGTGAGTTCCTTGGATTTTATAAAACCCCCCCTGGAAAAGATGCTAATTTTTATGAGTGTTTTGCATTGAGTAATCAAATTAAGGTTGGAAGTGATTTAGAAGATGCAGAATGGGTGGATAAAGAAGACGTTTTGGAAAGATGTAAAGATAGAGTAAGCTTATGGTCTAAAAGAGTAAGAGATTACTTTTCAGATTGTGGGTAATTAACTTTCACTTCTTTCCTATCTGCTGTTCTTTCACAATTAACTTTATTTCATCAACGCATTTTGGATTTAATAGAGTCATTAATCCAGCAGGTTCTTCATTAGCTAAAATGCTTTTTAGAATTCTACGCATGATTTTTCCAGATCTTGTTTTTGGAAGATCATTTACAAAATATATTTTATGTGGTCGTGCTGTTGGTCCTAGGGTGTTATCTACATGATGTTTAATTTTCTTTTCTAGTTTTTCTGATCCTTTTCCTCTTTTTAGTACTACAAAAGCAACAGGAACTTGTCCTCTTAGCTGGTCAGGAATTGGAACAACTGCAGATTCATTTACTTTTCTGTGTTTATCAATTGCGTTTTCTAGTTCTGCTGTAGATAATCTATGGCCTGCAACTTTCATTACATCATCTGTTCTTCCTGTTATTTTAATTAAATTGTTTGTTAAGATTGCACCATCGCTTGTATCATATTTTGTTTTAAAACTCTTCCAGTAGGTTTCAACATATTTTTCATGGTTTTTGTATACTCCGTGAAGCATTCCTGGTGCAAATGGGCTTAGTTGAGCTAAAAATCCTTGAGAAGTTTTTTTGCCTGTTTTATCTACTATTGTATGCCTTGTTCCAGGAAAACTTTTTCCTGCGATTGTTGGAGCAAAAGGTCCAATTCCTGGAAGAACATTAATAACGGTTCCTCCTGTTTCTGTCTGCCACCAGGTGTCTATAATTGGGCAGTGGTTTTTTCCTATCTTACTAAAATACCATTTCCAGGATTTTTCGTCAATAGGTTCACCAACAGTTCCTAATACTTTTAATGTATTTAGTTTGTATTTTTGAGGCCACTTGTCTCCCATTTTTATGAACATCCTTATTGCAGTTGGAGCAGTATAAAATACATTTACTTTATGTTCATCTATTATTTTCCACCATCTTCCAGCATCTGGAAAGTCAGGAGTTCCTTCATAGATTAGTGTTGTTGCTCCGTTTAAAAGTGGGCCATAAAAAGCATAGGTATGGCCTGTAATCCAACCAATATCTGCTGTGCACCACATTACATCATTTTCATGCAGATCAAAAACCCATTTTGTTGTCCAGTAAGATTGAACAGCATAGCCTCCTGTATCGTGGACTATTCCTTTTGGTTTTCCTGTTGTTCCAGAAGTGTATAATATAAACATTGGATCTTCAGAGTTCATTACTTCTGGAGCACAGTAAGAATTTTTTTCTGATTTTAATACATCATTAAATCTAATGTATTTTCCAAAGTAGTGTTTGTTTTTGTTTATTCTTTCTACCACAATTACTTTTTTTATTTTTGTTCCTTTAATTGCTTTTTTTGCTTTTTTAAGTAGGTTTTCTTTTTTTCCTCTTCTATAATATCCATCTGCTGTGATTAGAATTTTTGCCTCGCAATCTTGTATTCTTGCTTTTAGTGCATCTGGAGCAAAGGCACTGAATACTACTGAATGAATTGCTCCAATTCTAGTGCAGGCAAGCATTGCAACAAGTGCTTCGGGAAGTAGTGGCAGGTAAATTGAAACAGCTTCTCCTTTTTTTACACCAAATTCTTTTAGTGCATTTGCAAACCTGTTTACTTTTTCATATAGCTCCCCATAGGTCCACTTTATTGGTTTTTCTGTTGGTAGTTCAGGAACCCAGATCAGTGCTGTTTTATTTGCTTTGTCCAGGTGTCTATCAAGGGCATTAGCGCAAAAATTTAGTTTTCCCCCTTTAAACCACCAAAAGTATGGAAGTTTTTCTTCATAGGTTTTATCCCATATTTTTTCCCAGATAATTCCTTCTCTTGCTAGTTTATCCCAGAATTTTACAGGATCTTTATCTGCTTCTTTATAGATATTAGGATTAGTTTGCCAAGCGATTTTTTTCATAGATTTACTTGGCCAGTAGTATTTTCCTTTTTTTATGACATAATTTATCATTTCACAAATTTCCTTATTCCTCTGGTTCCTTTGTACCAGAGCATTTTTGTGTAGCCTGTGTTGTCTATTTGGTTTTCGTCGATTCCAAGTTCTTTTATTACAGCTTCAATTCTTTTTATGGCTTTATTCATTTCAGAAGGAGTTGCTAAGTATTCAATTTCGATGAAGTAGCCTAAGTTTTTTACTCTATTTAATTCGATTGAGACTTTTTTGTCTTTTTTCCATTTGTAAGTTTCGTTCCATTTTATTTTTTGCACCCACTCGCTAAAGCCCATATCCCTGAAGAGCTGGATTAAATCTTCGAAGTGTTCTTTTTGGATTGTGAATTCGAATTCTTGTTTTACTACGATGTTTTTTGTCCAGTATTTTTTTAAGTGTTTTTTAAAATTAATCTCAATATGGTCCTTTGTGGTTCTTGTTCTGAAAGCTTTTTTTGGGTAGCCCCAACGCTGGATTGCAAAATAGTCGTCTACTTTTTTACCTTTTTTTTCAAATCGTGAAATTGATTTTATTTTCTCTCTTATTTTTTCTACTTGAGAATCCTCGAGTTTGATTTTTGTCTCAACTTCTAGTAACATTTTTCACCCCTATTAATAAATTAACTCCTCTCTTATTTATAAAGCTTATTATTGGGTTTTTTGATTATTTTTTGAAATTACGCCCCGACCGAATCGGAGAGTATCTGGACCAGAATCATGGGACTCTTTTGATTTCTAACATTTGTTTTTTTAATGTTGGAATATCTTTTTTAATAACATTCCAAACAGCATCTAAATCAACTCTGAAATATCCATGAATTATAATATCTCTCATTCCTGCTATTTTTCTCCATTCAATTTCTTTGTGTTTATTTTTAAGATGGTCTGGTATATTTTTGACAGCTTCCCCTATAATTTCAATTTCTCTTACAATTGCACTTTGTTTTAATCGATTTGAGTTTAATTCTTCTTTATCCATTTTTTTAGAAAATTCTTCTATTGAATCAATACTTTTTAGGATATCTTCTATAAACAAATTTGCATCTCTTTTCATATTATTTTAACCTCACTTTTTAGAATTTTTTCTTTTAACATAGGGTGAATATAGTTGTAACTAACTAGGTCTACTTTTTTATTTAAATTATCTTCTAATTCAATTTTTAAACCAGAAATATCTAACAAACTCATATCTTTTGATGGCATAATTAGAATGTCAATATCACTGTTTTTTTTGAAGTCTCCTCTTGCATAACTTCCAAAAATTCCTGCTTTTTTGATGTTATTTTTTTTCAATATTTCCACTATTTTTAATCTTAATTTATCTAACTCACTATTATTCTTATTAATAATTAAGTTTTTATCAGCTTCACTTTCTTTTTCTTGTAATTCTTTTTCAGATAAATTTACTCCAAGATATTTTCTTTTTTTTGTTATCTTGCCTTGTTTTCTTACAGATAAAACTCTATAATAATACTTTTTTTTATTTCTTGTTTTAATTTCTGTAAATACCATAAGAATATGTGTGTCTACTTATATATAAATGTTGTGGTGTAGACGTGCATTTATTGTTGTTGAGATAGAATGGATCGATGAAGTTTTTAGGCTTTCTTTAGTTTGCTTATCTTTTCAACCTGTTTTAAGTCTATATCAAACTTTTTTTCAATAAAAACTCCTTTAAAAGAATCAGCAAAATTTTTATTGTTGACTGCTAGGTTTAATTTTTTCAAATTATCATTAACCGCATTTAAATCTCCTATAAACAAGAACCTTTTTATTATTTCTAAATTTGAATTTTTTGCCAGTCCTGCTATGTCTCTAAAATCTGTTAATCTTCCAGAATGAACTTTAGTCACTATTAATAATTCTTTATTTGGAACCATTGCTGTAATTTCTTTTTCTATGCCTATTATTTTTCTTTTTTGGGAATTCTTTTCAAGCAAATCATAGCTAAATGAAGCATTTGTTAATCTTGAAGCCAAAGCATCAATAAGCATATCAATAGAAGCCATGTCTTTTTCATATCTGATAAATTTAGATGAATAAATGTTTTCTAATTCTTTTTGTATTGTTTTCTTGAATCCCTCTTTTTTTAAGATTGTCTCAAAATATTCTAAATCAGAATTTTTAACAACAATATCTGCATCTACAGAAAATCTATGCTTGTAAGCTGAAACTGCATAGCCTCCAACAACAATAAAATCCAGTTTAGCATCTATTAATTTTTGAAGTATATCAAAAATATCATTTTCCTTTTTTATTAGCTCTTCCATATGAATTATAATAAATTTACCTCTTTATACCTTATGTTTAAATCTTTTCTATACATTTCCTTAATCATCTCTAAGGCAGGTTCAAAGTTGTAGATATTTTCTTTCATGAATTCTATTGATTCATCTAAGGGTTCTACTTTAAAATTACCCTTTTTCACATATTTAAAATCCTCTGAAATTTCTGGAACATAAAAAATTCCTTTTTTAGAGTTAACCTTTAAATTTAATTTTTTGCAGTAATCCAAGAAAATAGGATAATCTTGTTTTTTTATTTTGATAAAGATTGGATAAAATCCCTTATATCTTGCGATGTTATATCTTCCTTCTGTCCAAATATAAACCCCATCTGTTTTTGTGAAGCAGTAATCTATACCAAATAATTGCAATGCATAATAATGGAATTTAACATCATTCAAAGTTTCTTTTATGAATTTAATAATTATTTTATATTTCTCGTTTTCTTCCTGCAAAATAACCCCCCTCCATTTTTCCTTTAAAATTCCCTCTTTTATCAATTCATTTACCCATTTATTTGTCCAGCCATACGATAAATTGATTCGCTTAGAAATAGAGCTTATGCTATCATTTTCCTGTAAAGATATTAAAATCTTTATCGTGTATGGATTTAATAACTCAATATTCATAGTATCATTATAGTGATAGTATTATTTAAATGTTTTGGTGACCACATTTATTAATATTCTGTTTTTTGTGGTCACCCTAATGATGTTTCAAGGGTTGTGGAAAAATTGAAAATGTAATAAATATTTATACTAATTTCTAAATTTAAATTATCTTTTTATTGTAGTCATTTTTCCAGAAAGATAACCATGGAAAGTGGTTTTTGTGATTAAAATACATGGTAGTTGTATAATTAACATATTTAAAAGAAATAAATCGAAAGGAAAAATAATCCAAAAAAAGAGTGTACTGAAACTTAGAGTATATAGTGCTGAGTAAATAATGTGATTTTTTAGAGGATATTTCTCTTTCCAATGAGTTTTAGCTATCATCATCCCAAAATCTCTTCCATTATAATAAACTGCAAATATAAAAGAATAAATAAAAAATAAACTTATAAAAATAAACTTTTTAAAAAGTAGGTTAGAAATTAGGAAATAAAATGGTAAGAATATAACAAAAACTATAATTACATTTATTATTGAAGCATAAATTTTTTCATGTATATTTGTCTTCCTCATAATTTGAGTAATCTTTTAATAAAATATAAATCTTCTGTTTTTTACTGAAAATACATCACACGATGGTGCCAGAATAGTGGAACGCCCCGACCGAGGAAGCCACCATCTTGGCACTTCGATGAGATGAAGGTTGATTTGAGCTAAAATCATCTGGTTGTTTGTTTAGAAAGATTTAAAAAATAGGGAATTAGAAAGATAATTATGGCAGATCTTAGTTTCCCAGACGTTGTTTATATATTTGGTGTTGGAGTAGGTACTCTGGGAGTTGTTGGTATATTAAAGTATTTGCAAGGAATTTACCTAGAAACCCATAACAAAAATGAGATCCTCCAAAAAATCAATAGTAACCTTGAAAAATTATTAAAAAAATAGTTCCTATCTAAACAATCAGGTATTAGTTTTTTCTTATAAATCTAAGGTAAAATTAGCTTATTTTGTGGGGGGGTTGTTTGACTTTGAAATGGCCGTTTTTCGCGAATAAACAATCTATCTTTAACCTAAAGGTCAACTCCCTAGCAGGGTTATTGCATCATAAGTTATTCAAATGCGCTATATAGCAATTTTTATATATCTCTATTATTTTATTTCTTCATGTGGGTAGCTAATATTAAGTTAAATGGAGAAAGAGAAATTTTTGGAAAAAGAACTAAAAAATTTAATGTGAGTTTATCAGGTTATCCTATTTCAAACTCTATTAAAGGAAAATTTATCTATATCTATATTGTAGGAAATGTATTCGGAGAGGATAAGAACAAAAAAGATTTTCTTAATTCATTAAAGGAAGAGAAGAACATACTAAAAATAGAATCAGTTAACGATTTTTGTGTTATTTTATTAAAAAGAAAATTAGATTATAGGGTTTTTTATAATCCCAATTTAGTCTATTTGAAACCAGTTTTAATTTTAAACAACGGAGACAATTTATTTGAATTAGGAAGTTTTGATAAAAAAGAATTAATTAAATTTTTAAGTTATATAAGAAAACACTATTCCACCGAATTATCTAGTATAAAAAATAAGGAAGTTAGTAATATCTCCATTATTTCCCTTTATCCAAAAATAACTAATAAACAAAAAAGAGCCTTTGAATTGGCTTTGCTTAATGGTTATTATGAGTTTCCAAAGAAAATAGATATACACAAATTAGCAAGATTAATGGATGTTTCTTTTTCAACTTATAGGACTCACCTAAGGAAAGCAGAGAGCAAACTAATGCCCTTTGTTTTTAATTCTATTTAGGTATAGCTATATAGCGCTATAAATTAAATAACTATGTAGAAGCCACTTTTTTTGTGGCTAAAATGGAACTAGAAGATGTTTTATCACAAAAAGAAATTAAAGAATATCATCGAGAATGGGATTCTTTTACTGATAAGTATGTTCCAGAATCAAAACACAAGGTTCATTCTGGACTCCCGATAATTGGGAAGGTTTTTCAGTTTAGAGATAAACCTGTTTTTAGAGCCCATATTTTTAAGAGAAAATTAAAAAAAGCTTTTGATCCTTATTTTATTAGTGATGGAGGATATTTATATAATTATTTTCACACAGTGCATTATTTTTTTCCTATTGAACAAATATGCCATACATCTCTTTCAAAGTTAATAGCCAATTATCAAGACTATATCATAACAGATATTTTAGATAGCAAAATTCCTCAAAAGTTAGGGAAAAGAATTGATTTCACACATACTCGTGCTTCAATTGGATTTGTTTTAGATATTACTCAAGGAAAGGATAGGTTTTCTGGAAGAGCTACTGCAATATTCTATAATGATAAAGCAAATGAGAGATTACAAGTATGGTATCTTAGAGGAATAGCAACTTTAAGAAATTATATAAGAACCATCAAGACATTAAAAGAAGGGAATAATAAAGCAAAAGAGGATTTAATAAGAAAAATAGAAAAAATAGCAATCCAACAGAAAAAGTTGATTAAAAAGAGGGATCTTCTTTCAAAAAATGAGTTAATGGAAAAATTAAAAAGTGGAGAAATACCTGAAGAAGAATTACATGATTTTTTTTCTTATTGGGATAAAGAGTAAACAATCCATCCCCAAATAATAACCTATTATTATAGTAAAAATAGCTTAAAATAAGCTAAGGAAACTAATACCTGTTTTTTACAATAATCTTTTAATATGCTATTTTATATCTCTTCTTATGAGAGCGGTTTTTAGTGGAACAGGAATTGATATTAATCTAGGGTTAGAGGATAAAAAAAAGGGGGAAAAAGATGGAAAATTAGAGTGTAGAATAAAAGGGTACAAAAACCCTGTTCTTACCCTTCATATTGTTGATGAAGTAATTGGAAGAGATTTACTTGAAGAACCAGGATTTCATATAAAAGGAACTCCAAAATATGGTGGCCCAGAAAGAAGAACCAAATATGAGATTTATCTTTCTAAAGAAAATTTTGAGAAATTAACAAATCCAAAAGAAGATCCCATAATTAAAGGGGGATTTTTCCTAAGTAGGTGTCTATATGATAGATTAGCAATAAACTATTATGCTCTTTAGACAACAAATAAATACCTGATTTTTAGTAAATCTTATATAGGCTTTAAATGACCTACAAAACATGAAAGGATTAATTAATGCCGTTGGAAATGAAGACTCTTTAGGGAAAAGTAGATCCTCAGAAATAAGGGGGTTAATTCAATTTGGAGGAAAATCTTTAGTTGAACATATTTTACAAAAACTAGAAGAAGGAAATATTGGGGAAACACTTATTTTAACAAATCCTTCCCATGAGAACAGATATAGAAGCAAATTAGCTAAAAAAGGAAACAAAGTAATAATTGTTCCTTATAGTGGAAATCAAGACCCCTTAGCAGTTTATCTTACAGGGGCTTTAATGCTTGAAGATGATGCTTTTATTGTAGCTGATGACAATCTCTTTGATTTTTCTATTGCTCCCATGATTGAAATGTTCAAAAAAGTTCAAGGTAGTGTTTTAGCAACTTTACCCCTACAAAGAATAATTGAGGGAAGCACAGAAGATTTAAACTTTGGAACTTGTTTAGTTGGAGAAGATGGAAAGATTTCTGAAGCTAGCTATTCTTTTGACGCCTCAACAAAATTAGATTCTTCTCAGAAGGTTGTTTTAGATCTTTATGCCGTGCATAGGAATCAGATAGCTCAAGCAAAAAATATCGCTGAACAGGGAGTTGGTGGTTTAGCGGCCGCATGGTATTCTGGATTTTATGCTTGGGAGCCAAAAGATGGTTTCTGGGCAGATATTGGAAAGGCTCCACTTAGAACTAAAGCTGAATCTTATTTTAATAAATGAAAACAAAAAACCAGATGATTTTAGCTAGTCTACCCTATACCTACCCATATACCCCCCTTTATACCTACGAGTCCGTACCCCTACACATATATATTATGCCGACTGACTCCTGGAGATTTTTGGAGAGATTTCATCGACGAGAAACATTTACCGCACCCCTGAAAATAGGAGTCCTATCTTTGGTGTTTTTTTGCGAGTTTTATGAGCTTATTTAATCGTAGTTTTACATACCTTTTATCTACAGAATCTCCGAAACTTTTGTATTTTTTTACAAGATGTCTTTTTGTCACAACGAAAAACCACTTATCATAACTAGCATTTAGCGTTCTTACTTTTTCATTGAAGTTTTTTAGCTTAGTGAACGCTGAACCTGTTTCAATTTCAATGGCATATCTTTTTCCACCGATCTGAAAAAGAATATCTGGCTTTTTTGTTACATATAATTCCACTTCAATTCCATTTTTTTCTAAATATTCTGCAATATTTTTTGTCATAAAAAGATGCATGGGACATTCATTGTGTCTTGGCAACAAAAGGAATCTTTCCATTTTATCTGTTAAAATATCTTTATATTTTTGAATTTGATAATCTTCATCAAGAAGATATTTGACCTCATCTTTGTTGATTCTACTTTTTCTAAAATACCTTTTGGTTTCATCAACCCGTATTTTTATTTCCCTTCTAGGTTTTTCAATGATTGGATCTATGTCGATGTGGCCACCTCCAATTGATATACCTGATTTGTGAACTCTAATATTTTTTGCATTTGCTTTTTCACATTATCTAATTCTTCACTTAAAAGTTGGTTTTGATTTTCAGATTGAGTTAGTCTTTTTTCAATTTCTGTTTTAGTAACATCAATCATTAAATCTTCTTCAGAAATTGTATCTTTCATCCCTAATAATTCGCTGTAATAATGAATTTTGTCGGATTTTTTCCATCCAAATCTATATTTTAAGGCAGATTCAGATTTATATCTAGGAAGCCAATAACAACATGAAATATGCCGAAAGTCATACATTGTTAATTCTGAAAACTTTTCACCAGCTTCACTAGAGGTTTCCCCTAGATTTTTCTTTGCAAGTCTTTTCAAATATTTATTAACCACTTTAGGATTTACTGGAAAAAGGTAATCTTCCTTATTCAAACCTTTTTCTATAAGATAATCTTTAAGAAGATCGGAGCAAATCATTAATTTAATTCTTCTACCAAAAGTTTTACTAATTTCCTCCCTAATGTGCAATTCTTTACAACCCTCATAAAGGTCTGAAACCTTAATATTGATTAATTCAGATGGCGATCTAATCCCAGAATCAAATAAAAACAGAATTAATATCTTGTATTCATATTTTGCTTTATCACATAATTGTTTAACTTGTTTCTCTGTTAAGTAAACCCATTTTGGCTTTTCTTGGGATGTATCTAGATCGTTGGTGATGTCCTTTATTTCTATATCTTTTTTCTTATTAATTTTGATCCACCAATGCCAAAATGCTTTAAAGATTTTGACGAAATAAGCCGTTGACGCGTATCTTTTGCCATCTTGTCGCACAATGTTACCCTTTCGCATATTTGTAAAGAATTTTATAGCTTGTTCCTCACTTACATCTGTTATTTTATCTAGGTTATAAATTTCCTTAAATTTTATAGAAAAGAATTTTATTTTATCTCTTAATGAATTAAGTCTTATGTAACTTCTCGGGCCTTTTACATTACAAATGGCTATGTTAATGCCATTTTCCATATCATCGAGATATTGTAAGATTAAGTTAGAGTTGTAAGAAGAAAGGCCTCCGAGTTCCGAGTGCTGTGCGTTTTGTTTCCATTTTAAATATCGTTCCTTATGGTTATAAGGATCTATCTTTGTTATTTTATTAATCTCCTTATTTAGTTGGAATACATCAGTGTGTGGATCTGTAAACTTTATATATCTTATGGACTGTTTATGTACAACTTTTGCCATTTTTTTGATAATTTTAGAAATATTGATTTTATTAATGGGTATCGGATGAAAACCATCCGTTATTAGAAAAAGTTCATACCATCAAAGTTCCAAAAAGGTACTACGCCCCGACCGAATCGGAGAGCATCTGGACCAGAATCATGGGACTCTTTTTTTGGTCTCGAGTTTTGTATAATTTGTTGTGATCTCCAGACTTTTTAAGTATTGTCGAGATGGAATGGATAGATAAATTATTAAAAGAAAAAGAGATTATTCATTATAAACATTCTTTCTATGGCCAAATTTTAATAAAATAATTTCATCCCCTCTTATAGAATAAATAAGTCTAAATGGTTTTAGATAAAGTGATCTTTCTCCTCTTTTGTATTTCAGAGGTTTACCAACGTTTGGATTTTCTATAATTTTTTTAATCTGTTTTTCTAGTTTGTCTCTATCGAATTGACTTAAATTCTTGATATTTTTCTTAAAGGCATCGCTAGGAGTTATCTTTACCATTCTCTCATTTTCTTAAAGAATTCTTCTGTAGTATAACTTTCGCATTTTCCACTATCAATTTCTTTCCAGATTTCATTAAGTTCTTTCATCTCTTTCATTTCTTCTTTTGTAAGTCCTTCGACTTTCTTTAAGATAATTAAATCTCCTTTTTTGGATACTGTAAATGGAGTTCCAATAATTAGCCCTTCTCTTAAGCTTTCTGGAATTACAATTTGTCCCTTTGTGCTGAGTTTAGTTATTTCCATTAAGTAAGATATTCTTACTTATTTATAAATATTGTGGTGCAGGTGTGCATTTATTATTGTTGAGATAGCGTGATATTAATTACTAAGTAGTAACAATATAGAAAGATTTATAAATACTAAATTTGTGGAGAATGCATGACAAATTCAGAATATGCAATAAGAAAAGCAGAACCAAGAAGTCAATTACCAGAAGTTGATTTGTTGCCGGTAATTTCTCACGATGGACAAAATTTAGATATCGCTGTTTTTGGACCTAATAATTATAGAAATAATTTAAGCTCTATGCAAAAAGCATATTTTCACTCAGCACAGTTGCCAAACATCACATTCAGACCGGCAACAACTTCTGAATCTATTTCAGCTGTTAGCTATGATTTTGAAAATATGGCTAAACCAAAAATTTTTGATCCAAGATGGCTTCAGGCAGGGTATATTGTCAGAACTAAGGACGGAGTTTTTACAAATACTACTGAAACAGATGATTCAAGATTAAAACAACTTTTAAATGGAGCAGAAAAAGTTAATGGAATTTATCTTATTAATGATAATACAGCTTTTGCACCTTATGATTCCTTTACTACTGGGACTCAGGATTGTGATACTTTCGCGCATGGTGGTTTGGCAAGAGCATTAGAACATACTAGTGAAAAAGTTGCTAAAAACTTAAGAGAAATAGCTTCACCTAAATTTTACAAGAGAGGAGTTAATGTTATTTATTTTGATAGTGTAAGTGAACCTGCTTTAAGAGTCGCCAGTCTTTATTCCAACTGGTACATTGATGACGGCGGGTTGCATGTTGATGGCGACGGCTGGAACGGCGGCAACGATGGTTGTGCTTTTGGGGTGTCTAAGTAGGCGCTTGCGCCGCGTTTTTGCAAAAGCTAAATCTTTTAAAACTCTTAATTAATTTCTTTTTTGCCTTAGTTGGTATTTTATACCTTTTAGGGCCACACGCACAATGCTTATACTCTTAATCGAGCATGAAATACAAATGTGACATTTAGTAAATGATTTGAAAAAATTAATTGAAATTTGAAGCATTGGTGATTTTACTTTAAAGCACTGTGCTACATAATCCGGTCGCCAGTCTTAATTCCAACAGGAACATTGATGACGATAGGTTGCATGTTAATGGCAACAATTGGAACGACAACAACAACGGTTATGCTTTCGAAATGGCTCTAGAAACTAAGGCAATCATACTTATGAAAACCCATAAAAATATCTACTCTAAAATTTATGGATTGGATAATTTAATTTTAGCTTGGAGAAAAGCTAGAAAAGGGAAAACAAAAAAAGATTATGTTATTGAGTTTGAAAAAGACTTAATAAAAAATCTGCTGAAGTTGTGTGAAGATTTAAAAAACCAAAGTTACACCCCAAAACCCCTAGTTAATTTTGTGCTAAGAGATCCAAAGACCCGTAAGATTTCTAAATCTGCTTTTGTAGATAGAATTGTTCATCATGCTTTAGTTAGGATTATTGAGCCAATTTTTGACAAAACTTTTATTTATGATAATTGTGCAAATAGGCTTGGGAAAGGAAATTTATTTGCATTAAAAAGATTCTATTATTTTTTAAGAAAAGTAACTGAGAATGGAAAAAGCAAGGGCATTTTTAATAAAAATCAGGTTAAGGGATATTGTTTGAAGGCAGATATTAAACATTATTTTGAAGAGGTTGACCATGAAATTTTATTAGATATAATTAAAAGAAAAATAAGGGATAATAAAACTATCTTGCTTATTGAAAAGATATTATCCAATTTGCCTAGCGGACAAATGGGGGGGGGGGCGAAGCACCCCAAAAGGAATGCCTTTGGGCAATTTAACAAGCCAATTCTTTGCCAATGTTTATCTTAATGAATTAGATTATTTTGTCAAGCATAAATTAAGAGCTAGATATTATATTAGGTATGTTGATGATTTTGTAATTTTACATAAATCCAAAAAACAACTTGAAATATGGAAAGAACAGATTGATAAATTCTTACTGCAAAAATTAAAACTGGAACTTCATCCAGACAAATCAAAAGTTGGTTCATTAAGCAGAGGTGTGGATTTTGTGGGATTTAGAAATTTTTATTATCATACGTTGTTAAGAAAAAGGAACTTAAGAAAAATTATTTATAAAATTAAAAAATATAAAGAAGGAGAGATTTCTAAGGAAAAAGTTCTTGAAAGTTTTCAAGGCTGGAATGCTTATGCAAAATGGGCCAATACGCTTAAATTGAGAAGAAGAGTTGCTAGGAAGATAGCATCTATAAAATCTGGATAAAAGAGTCAGTGGGGTGAAAGGACTCTATTATATCTACTGACTGTTGGCGATTTGTCGTCGAAGTGAGTTCATGCGGACACGTAAATATCGCAAATCCACTGACTCTTCATTTTAAGCAAGAGCCACTAGATAAAAAGAAATATATTATATTGTGTTGCTATTTTTATGTCCGAGCCACCTACCCTACACATACATATTATCCCGAGTGGCTCTTTGGGATTTTTGAGGAGATTTCATCGACGAAAAACATTTATTACACCCATAAAAATAGGATTCCTATTTTTGGCATTTTTCTGCGAGTTTTACGAGCTTATTTAATCTTAGTTTCACATACCTTTTATCTATAGAATCTCCAAATCCTTTGAACTTTTTTACAAGATTTCTTTTTGTCACAACAAAAAACCACTTATCATAACTAGCATTTAGCGTTCTTACTTTTTCATTTAGATTTTTTAGTTTGGAAAATGCTGAACCTGTCTCAATTTCTATTGCATATCTTTTATTTTTAATTTGAAAAACAATATCTGGCTTTTTTGTAATATATAATTCAACTTCAATTTCGTTTTCTTCTAAATATTCTGCAATGTTTTTAGTTAGAAAGAGATGCATTGGGCTTTCGTTGTGTCTTGGTAGCAAAAGAAAAGTTTCCATTTTGTCTGTTAAAAGATCTTTGTACCTTTGAATTTGATAATTATATCTTAGAAGATACTTTATTTCATCTTTGTTGATTTTACTTTTTCTAAAATATCTTTTTTCTTCATTAACTCTTATGATTACTTCCCTCATAATTTCTCCAGTAATGCAATTTCTTGTTACGAAGCCACCTCCACTTGTGATCCTAATATTTTTACAAGATTAATGATGTCCTTCATCTGATTTTTCATTTGTTGGTTATCTTCAGTTAAAAATTCAACTTCTTGCTCAGCTTTTGCTAATCTCTTTTCTATTTCAGTTTTGGTTACATCAATTAACAAATCATCTTCAGAAATTGTGTCTTTCATGCCAAGAAGTTCTGAGTAGTAATGGATTTTATCTGATTTCTTCCAACCGAAGCGATATTTCAAAGCACTTTCACTTTTGTATCTAGGCAACCAATAACAGCAGGAACAATGTCTGAAATCATACATGGATAATCTAGAATAATATTCTCCAGCCTCACTCATGCCTTTGCCTAAAACTTTTATAGCCAAATTTTTAAGATATCTATTTACAACAGTAGGATTTATTAGAAATAATTGATTTTCTGGTTTTAGATTATTTTCTTCAATATAATTCTTAAGAATTTTAGAACAAATCATTAATTTTATTCTTCTGCCAAAAGTCTTAGAAATCTCTTCTCTAACATGAAGCTCTTTGCAGTCATTATAAAGATCTGAAACTTTAATGTTAATTAGTTCTGTAGGAGATCTTATTCCAGAATCAAATAAGAACATCATTAATACTTTGTATTCATACTTTGCCTTGTCACATAATCTTTTAACCTGTTCTTCTGTTAAATAAACCCATTTAGGTTTATTTGAGTGAGTATTTAGGTCCAATGTAATATCTTTAATCTCTATATTTTGCTTTCTAGCTATTTTTTGATGCCAGTGCCAAAATGCTTTGAATATCTTAACATAAGTATTAACCCCCATAAACTCACCCCCATCTTTTCTTTTGATTATGCCTTTTTCCATGTCTGAGAAGAATTGAAATAACTGCTCCTCAGAAATCTCGGTTATACAGCCCAAATTAAAGCTTGAGTTAAACTTTTTCGAGAAGAATATAAGCTTGTCCTTTAATGTGTTTAATCTGTTATATCCACGCGAACCTTTAACACTAACTGAAGAAATATTAACTCCAATTTCCATGTCATTGAGATATTTCAAGATAATTTCAGAGTTTTCTTTGCTTATATCAGGAATTTTATTATTTACTGATTTTTTCCATTTAAGGTATCTTTCTTTGTGTTTATATGGATCGATTTTCATATCTTTTCCTTGGTCTCTGGATTTTATATATACAGTCGAGATACAATATATCCGTTGGGAAAAGAGTCTCACCAAATTGGTCCAAAAAGTATTACGCCCCGACCGAGATTCGAACTCGGGTCACCGCCGTTCTGTTTGCCTTCAAAAAAGGTTTCTAAAGGCATAATCTTGAAAGCGCCTGTCCTAAGAGGACAGAGATTATTATCTCATCGACTAAATCTCGGCAATTGAGAGGGCGGCATTCTTGGCCTCTGAACTATCGGGGCTTCTAGAAAAATCAAGAAAGGTTATTTTATAAGTCTTATCTTTACTTTATTAGAAACACTTTATCATTTGGTCTAACTTTTTCAGAAACCTTTATACCTATGTGATCTCCTTTTTTTGCCTCTTTAACAGGTTTTCTTTCAATTTGTATTTCTTTTACTTCTGTTTCAAGGTCTGTAGTGCTTCCTTTTATATGTATCTTATTTCCTATCTTTAACTTTCCTGAAAGTTTTATTGCTGCAACACTTACATTACTAAAATAACTGGAAACCTTTCCAATTTCTTTTTCTTCCATATTTAATTTAAGATTAATATTTATTTAAATTTATGTAAAAGTTTAAATTCTTTAGTGTATATTTTTATTAATGCAAGTTATATTTAGTAATAAAGAAGATTTTTTAGAAAAAAAACAAAAGTTTGTTAGTGGCGGGGTTAACAACCTTCATGTATTAAGTGATTTTGACAGAACTTTAACTAAGGCTTTTGTTAATGGTAAAAAAATTCCTTCAATTATCTCAGAACTTAGAAATGGGCATTATATTAGTGCAGATTATGCCACTAGATCCACTAAACTAGCAGAAATTTATGCACCTATTGAACTTGATCCGAAAATCCCTTTAGATGAAAAAAGAGAAAAGATGAATGAGTGGTGGACAAAGCATTTTAAATTGCTTATTGAAGTTGGTTTGAAATTAGAACATATAAAAGATGTTGTTAGTAAGGGAAGAATTCAGTTTAGAGAGTTTTCTTTGGATTTTTTTGATATGTTAAATAAAAATAATATTCCTCTTGTTATTATTTCTTCTGCAGGATTAGGTGGAGAATCAATAAGAATGGTTTTTGAAAAAGAAAATAAAATGTCTTCTAATATTCATATTATTTCTAATTATCTTGAGTTTAATGAAAAAGGAGTTTGTGTTGGGATTAGAGAGCCAATAATTCATGTTCTTAATAAAAAAGAAGTCTCTGTTAAGGGGCTGCCTGTATATGAAGATTTACTAAAACGTAAAAATGTTTTATTGTTCGGAGATGGTTTAGGAGATGTAGAGATGATAGAAGGGTTTCCTTATGATAATTTAATTAAAATTGGGTTTTTAGATGAAATGGTTGAAGAGAGCCTAAAGGACTACAAAAAAGCTTTTGATGTGGTTATTATTGGAGATGGGGATTTTAGCTTTATTAATGATTTATTAAAAGAGATAATTGAAAAATAGGTGTTTTTATTGGGTTTTTAAATAAGGTTTTATCCTTTCTAGTTTCATAATGCTTAAATACAGGGTCTTACTTATTTTTTCATGGAAAATACAGAAGTATGCAAAAAATGCAGAGGTACAGGAAGAATAATGGATGCAGATGGGTCTGTTCATACTTGTTTTGATTGTCTTTTAAGTGGAAAAATGGATCAACACGATAAAAGAGTCAAGAGTCCTGAAGAAATGGGATTTAAGGTTTAGATTTCTAGAATAATTTCATTTAATACTGAAAAATAGTCCTGCGCAGTGCTCACAATCTCGCACGAAGGATTTTATGGATTATACTTCTACCACGAAATTGTTCGTCGAACCTAAGGTTCTCATCACGGATTAACAAAAATATTATCTCACTTTGTTCAATAGTATATATAGCCCTGCCAGGATTCGAACCTGGGTCACAACCTCACTCTGTTTTTCTCTAAAACTTAGTAGAGGAAATCGAAGATTTCACTCCAGAGGGTCGTATACTTGACCGCTGTACTACAGGGCTTTATTCGTTTCACTCACTTGCCCAAATACTCGCAACGATAGTTGCTCGCATAAGGGCTTTAGGTTAGGAAGAAGAGGTTTACTTAAAAATTTTGTTATTTATCAGTTGTTCGTAATGTTTTTATACTTGTTTATGCTTTTATTATAATGGCAATTGGAATTACTCTTATAATAGTTGCAGTTTTAGTTTTAGCTATTTGGTGGGTTATAGAAATTAAAAGAATGAAGCACAAGCTTTTTGCATTTTTTTTAATAGCTTTAATATTATTTACTTATCTTGGGTTTTCTCATGTTGTTAAAAAGAATAGTATTGATATAGGCACTCCTTCTGGAATGTTTGACGCCAGCAAGTTATATTTTTCTTGGTTGGGCTCTTTATTTGGAAATTTTAAATCAATTACTGCAAATGCTGTTAGGATGGATTGGTCAGGAGGAAACGAGACCAAATCATGAAGTTTTTTATTATATTATTTATCTTTCTTTTTCTTGGAGCCTTATTAATCATAAGTAATAATAATATTAGTTTTTCTAATGAGGATCAAGGTAAAGAGTTTGTCAGTTTATGGTTTAATTGGTTTTCTGAATTATTTAAAAATGTGAAATCAGTTACTGGTTATGCTATTGGTTATGACTGGATGCCTTAGGAATATTTATAAATTGTTGAATCTTTTGATATTTACAATGGAACCTGGTAACGGAGGTTAATATGCCGGCAAAAAAAACAAAGAAAAAGAGTGTTAAGAGGGCAACTAAAAGAAGTGTTGCTAGAAAAGTAGAGCCAGTAAGGGAAAGAAAAAGAGACAAAATGGTTGGTGGTAAAAGAGATAAGATAAAAATTGTATTAAAAAATTTGCTTTTGTTTGGTATCTTATTTGTCTTGTCTGTTGTGATCGCAACTTTATCTAGTAATGAACTTATTGATCAGTTGTTTTGGATCTTAGCAATTTTAACAGCTTTTGTTGCTGTTGCTTTCTTGATAATTTTATTGGTTTTTCTCTTCATGAAAAAAATTAAGAAGTAATTTTTATTTTTTCTTCTTATATTTTATTTTGTTAGTGAAGCCTGTGCCGAGAACTTTCAATTAGTTTATTTTCTAAGGGGTTAAAGTTTGTTCTTAAATAAAGACAACTAATTATTCAAATTGGAAACTTTATTTAAAACCTCTCCAGTTACTGGGTTAATTTCATAGTAATTTCCATTGACTGGACATGAATTAGGATCGCTACAATTAGAATCACTACAAAGACAATTTATTTCAAGAGGACTACCAACATTTCTTCCTGTTGAGGCCTGTATTGTAAATTGATTATTACAATGAATTTCACATATTAGGCGTATATGGTTCTGTATTTTATTGTACTTTAATTCACTATATTCCCCTTGTGAAACAGTCCCATCATATAGAGATACCATAAATGCTATTTCATCTTTATTTAATCTTGTTTTTGAATTATGTGTTTTAACTAAAATAAAAAAGGTAATAATTATTAATAGAATAACAACTGCTCCTATAAACCAAAAAACTTTTTTATTTTTTTTCTTCTTATTTCCTTTCCCTTTTGGTTTAGATATATTTTCCGAAGATGTTTTTTCTATGGGTTTATAATACTCTTCTAAAAGTTTCTTATTATCTCTATTAGCATGATGTCTATCTAATTCCTTTTTATCTCTGAATCTTAATTTATGTATTTCATTATGTTCTTCTTTTGTAACTATATCTAAATTTTGGATAGAATTATTATGTTTATCCCTATCTTTATGATGAATAACATATTCACTAAAAGGTAAAGGATATCTATGTCTATTCTTTAGATATATTTTCGTGTATGCGAGTTGTCTACTTATTAAATCAGAATGCTCTGGATTTCCTCTAAGATATCCATTCTCATCTTCTTTCATTTTTCTTTGTTTGGTTTAACTGATGTTATAACTAAATCTTTTACAACATGGATCCGATAATGATCTTTTCTATGTAATAGTATTAAATTAGACTTTCTATTGTTATCTTTATCCCTATCAATATGATGAATTACAAAATCAGCAGGTATTTTCCCATAATGGTATTTTTTTTCTCCAACTCTAGAGTGAATTGTTTTAATCTTTCCTTCTTTTGTTTTATATGCTTGTCTTCCCCATTTCTTATATTTTTTCATATTTTTTTCACTTGGACATATTAAATTCTTAAGTTAAATTTTGGGACTTTAAAGGTTAAAGGGGTAGATTGTCTAGTTCTTCTTTTCTTTATTTTTACTTTTGGCTTTTTCTTTATCAATCTAGTAGTTTTTTTAACTCCCAATAAGGTAGGTTTATAATACACTCTTCTAAAGGCTTTAGAGTGTCTTTGTATATGATGATTAGGACATAATAATTCTAAATTAGATAATCTATTATCGTTATTCTTCATATTTTTGTGGTGAATTTGTAATGTTATTCCGTGGGGTTTTTCTTTACATACAGCACATCTATGATTATATTTTTCTTCAACCTCGTGCCTTCTTTTTGCGGGTATTCTAACCCTCCCTTCTTTAGAAATAGAAAGTTTCATAGTTGTCATGGCTTTGGACAATTGTTTATTTTGTCTATCTATGCCCTTCCTTATAGTACTATTCTGTCTTTCAAAGATTCCATTAAAATTAGGTAATCTATACATAAAGAAGAGATGAGTGTTAATAATTTAAACTTTTCTAATCGGTAAGTTTTTAATTTACTTAAACATAAATTTATAATGGGATTATTTAATTGGTTATTTGGATGGAAACCTGAAAAGGATAAATGGTATAAGTTTTTTGATAGGGCATTGAACTTCGCTGATGACCCTTTACCAGATTATAATTTTTTAAGTGGAGATGAATGTAGATTAAAAATAAAACCTTTTGCTTGGATTAATGGAAAAAAACATAGAGCAAGGTTTTATTTAGAAAAGGATAAGTGTAGAATATCACTTGGAAAGAATAAAAAAACGAGGGTAGTTCCTTTAGAAAAATGTTCTTTTAAAAAAAGTTTTAAACAATATCCGATGGGACAATCAATAGTAGATGAATATTCTATTAGTGTTCTTGTGAAAGAGTAGCCAAGTGCAGATAATCTAAAAAGGGGAGGAATAATGTTATTCTTTTTTAGAAGGATATCATCATAAAACCAACCTCAAAATAGTTAGGATTCAAGCAGTCACAATCGTTCCATTATCTCCTGTATTTTTATTAATAGAAGTTATTCCTGCGATAAAATAGAAAAGTCCAATATTTTTCCTCCAACCAAATTTATTTTTAATTAGAATTCCCTTATATATAACTCTTTATTTTTTAAACTAAAAGGGTAAAAGCCTGTGCCGAGGTTTGAACTCGGGACCTCTTAAAAAGCCTCGGATGGGAATTGGACCCACACTCTCTACCTTACCGAGGTAGTGCTTTACCATTAAGCTACCGAGGCAATTTTATTGAGATGCCTTTTATTAGAAAATCCAATTAAGGATAACCATTTCTTTAAGTTATTATGTCCATATATCTCAAGTATGTAAATATTTCTTTTTTGATTATATCGCGAATATATTCTAAATTCCTTTAGTAAGTATTCTAAAAGTTGGGCATATAAGTTTTTACTTACAGTTTGCAAAATTATTCTTGGATAAGGTTTATTATACCCTTTTCTTTTATCAAAATAAACACCCCCATCAGTGTCAAAAATTCCCCTGATGGTTGGATAAACAAATGATTTTTCTTTCATAATTAAAGAAGGGATAGCAATAATATGGGTTTTTCTTCCAGGAATAAAACCAAAAATATCCCTCAAAAAACAAAATAATTTTTTGGAGTAAAAAATTATCCTTAATGAATTTTTATTCTTCACTTTGTAAATATGCGGATTAATATCTGGAAAAATATTTATCAAAATAGGAATAATTTTATGATTGTAATAATCTAAATCAAATCTGCTGTCTCCAGCAAATTCTATTTGATAAAGCTTGTTATTATAGCAGTTAAAAAAACCATCTCCGATAAAGGCTCCAATAACCTCGCAAATCTCTGGGGTGATGTTTATATTAAGGATGGTCTCTTTTATTTCTAATTCTTGCATTTTTTTATTTTTTTTAATGGAGACTAATCCTTTTCTCCGCCCCTTTTCAAATTTTTTAATATTGATTAAATAAGCGTTCTTACCTCCTTTAACTGCCCCATGGTTATCTAAAACTTTTTCTATATTTTGTAGGATAAATTCTTTGTCTGGTTTATCTAATAAAGATATAAATTCTAAGAATAATTTCTCTGGGAGTGATAGCCTCCCATAAATATAAGATTCTAATGTAGACTTGGGAAGATTAAAGTCTTCCCTAATCTCTTTCCAATTTTTATTAAGCTTATTTTTAACTAGGTCAAAAAATTTATGTTTAATATTGGTATTAACAAATTTAATTCTCATATCATAAAGAATTAATTCAAATTTATAAATTTTGTGTTATCTGAGCTACACAGGCCTATATTTTTTCAAAGATTTCTTCAAGATTTATTTCTAGAAGTGCAACTGGCATTTTTATTTTCCAGTTTTTTAGTATTTTTGGATGAATTTCTCCGACATATCCTATTATTTTATCTTCAAAAGTTATGCTGGCAACTCTTCCTTCAATAAAATGAACTTTTGATTCTTTTGGATCTTGTAATTTTATTTTTTTGTCAAGCATCCTAAATAAATATTCTAATACTTGTTTTATCTCTGTAAAATTTCCAGGAGTTATTGCTATTGACAGGCTGTTTTTTTCTTCTATTGCTTTGTTGTACTCAAAGATTTTTCCAATTTCAAATATTTTTTGAGGATATTCTTCATCAACATTTTCTGATAGGTTTTTTAATAAGTAGTGTGATAGATCTTTTCTCATTATTGTATAATCTGTTTTACTTTCTTTTAGCTCTATAATGTCTGTTATTTGTTTTTCATTTAATCCCATTTTTTCAAACTGGTCTTTTTTTATTGTTATATTGTAATTTGATACTTCAAGAAAACCTAAACCTGTAAGAATTTCTGATATTTTTCTTTTTAGTTTTTCTTTATGGTCTTCTTGCCCAATTGTAGCTATTTTTGGAATTTCTTCTATGAAATTTTCATATCCATAAGCAATTGCAATGTCTTCTATTAGGTCAACCTCGTGAAGAATATCTGTTCTCCATGGAGCAATTTCTACTTCTCCTTTACTAAAAGAGTAACCCATTTTTTCAAGGAGTTGTTTTACTGTTTTCTCATTTAATTCTAGGCCTAATAATTTATTTACATTTTCTAGTGATATTTTCATTTTTTCTTTTTCTAGGTTTGGGGTTGTTTCTTTTTTATTATATTTAAGATCCATCTGATAAATTGTTCCTCCCATTTCAGCGAGAGTAGTTACTATGATATTTAGGGTTTTTTTTAGTATAGAGAAATCAAATCCAGAACATTCAATAAAGACTTCTTTTGTTTTTTCATTGATTCTTCCTGTTGATTCAGAATTAATAATTGGAGGCATACTTAGGATGTTGTTGTTTTTATCTATTAATATTGGGAATTTTATTTTTCCTGCCAATAAATGGGCATATTCTTTTCCTGTTGGGTGTTTTTGAAGTATTTCTAGGCCTGTCATTTCTTTAGGAGATTCTAAGGGAGTAAATTTTATCTGGTCTGGTTCTAGGGCTTTGTAAGTTATTGGAAGAGCTATTTTTTCTAAAGGATAAATTCCTATTGCTATTTTTTTTCTTTTTCTTCCTAGAGTTATGTGTATTTTTTCTTGGATTTCAATTATCTCTTTTATTTTTTCATTATCTAGTTTCAGATTTTTTATTATTGCACATGCAGTAAAGGGTCTTACATCTTTTACAGAAGAATCTATTATTATTTCATAATCTTTTTCTGGTTTCTTTATAATATACTCTTTTATTCTTGTTTTTTTATCTAAGAAAGCAAGAAAAGATCTTTTGAATCCGTGATACGAGAGGAGGTCTGGGCGGTTTGGAAAAATTTCTAGTTCAAGTTCATTTTCTGTTATAGCTTCTACTGGGCATCCAAAAAGTGCAATTTTTTCTTGCATTTTTTCGTTTAGTTCTCCTATTTCTTTTTCAAATATGTTTTTTGGAAATTTTACATTTGCCATTTTTTATTTTAAAGATATGTCTTTGATTTTTTTTATTATTTCATCTTCTAAATTAAGATTATATTGATTAGCTAAAAACATAAGTAAGATAATACAGTCTGCAATTTCTTCTCCCATATTCTTTTGAGAAGAATTTTCTTTTCTAATTAGCTCGTTATTTCTTTGAAATGCAACCTCTCCTACTTCTTCTAGCAGATGAATTAGTGTCTGGTTTATATCTGGTTCTACATCGGCTCTTTTTAATCTGTTTTTTGTTGTTTCATTGGCTTTTTTATATATATCATTAAATTCCATTTTTTATTTAATCCAAAATTTTGTTTTTCTTAATTGTTTAAGATTATTTTTATATAATTCACGAAGATCTTTAATTTTATAATAGTCCATTAAGATCCTGTCAAATCCTGGGCCCCAGGCTAAAACAGGAATTGCTTTTCCTAGTAATGGTATTGTTACTTCTGGACGGAGTATTCCTGCTCCTCCAAGTTCAAGCCAGACTTTTTTTTCTGGGTGCCACACGTTTATTTCTAAACTTGGTTCTGTGTAGGGAAAATATGCGGGGGAGAATCTTATTTTTTTAAATCCCATTTTTTCATAGAACATTTTTAAGTATCCTATTAAGTGCCTGAAATTTGCATTTTCATCTACTACAATTCCTTCTGTTTGATAGAATTCAAATCCATGGCACCAGTCTATTGTTTCATTTCTAAAACATTTTCCAATTGCAAAGAATTTTTGAGGAAAATCTTTTTCTTTTAATTTGAACAGTGTTTGTGCTGAAAGGCAGGTTGTATGAGTTCTTAGAACAAGAGTTTTTGCTTCTTCTTCACTCCACTGATATTCCCAGCCCTTGCTTTTAGAAGTTCCTTTTTCATGAGCCTCTTTTACTTTTTTTACAATTTCTTTTTCAGAGATTTCTTGTTTTTTGTTGATAAAGAAAGTATCTTGCATTTCTCTTACTGGATGATCTTGTGCGGTGAATAGTGCATCGAAATTCCAAAAAGATTGTTGGATAATATTTCCTGTCATTTCTTTAAATCCCATTTCTGTCCATATTTTTCTAGCATAATCGCTTGCTTGGTTTACAAAATGTCTTTTTCCGCCATTAATTTCAGGAACAGGAGAAGTCAGATCATATCTACGGAATTTCTTTTTTTTCCATGAAGAGTCTTTTTTTAGCATATCTATTGTTATCTGCTCAATTAAGTTATCTTCTTTTATTTTAGAATTAATTATTGTTTTTCCTAGTTCTGTTATTTTTATTATTGCTTTTTTATCTTCTTTAATTTGTATTATGTCTTTTCTTTTTTCTAAAGAATTAAAAGAATAGAGTTGTTCTGGAGAGAGTTTGTCTTTGTCTAAAGGGAGAGCTTCTATAAATATTTCTTCTGGGGTTTTTTTAGAAACTTCTTGCTTGTTTGTATTAAGAATTATTTTATTGTTTTTTAGTTCAATCATTGCTTTTCTTTTTAGTGCTCCTAAAGAAGCCTTGAATTCATCATCAGAAAGTGATGCGCTTTTTTTTGCTTCTTCAAGAGAGACAATTCTTTTTTCTCCTAATAAATTAAGAAGTCTACGTTCTGGCAGGCCTTTTTTTCTGTATAGTGCTCCATTTACTCCTATCTCAATTATCTTTTTTTTAGTGAATTCTAGTTTTACTATTTCTTTATTTTCTAAATAGCTTAGAGATCTCATTACAGAGGTTTTATCTAGGTTTGATTTTTTGCAAATATCAGATATTTCTTTTTCTTCTAGGTAAGGAATTATCTTTCTTTCATGCGGGCTTAAAGATTCAATAAGCTTATTTATATCCATTTTAATTAGAATATTAAAGGGGTTAAAAAGTTTTGTTTTAGTTAAAGCTAGTTATCATAGAGGTAGGCATTCCCAGAACTATTCCTAGAGAGGTTAGGTCATAAATATCTTTATTTTTTCCTATAAAACTCATTTTTAGCTTGTTTTTATTGCAGAGTTTTATGTTTTGTTTTACTCTGGCTAGAATTTGAGCTTTTTCTTTTTTTTCTGCACTAGTGATTTCATCAAGATTTATTCCTACTGCAACATTGTTTTTTTTGCATAATTTTGCTAAAACCTGATTAAACCCAGAATTTCTTTGTTTTTGGAAATCTTTTCTGTTTTTTTGACTTATTAAAAGAATATGTATTTTTTCTTTTTCTAATACCTGTCTATTTAGGTCATCATCAAAACTTTCAAAAATTATTGGGGCTTTGGCTAGCTTTATTGCTTTACGTGCTTTTTCAAAGGTTGTTTCTTGGGTTATTGTTAGTAGCATGTTAAAGAGAATGTTTTGAGATTTTTAAAACTAGGTTTTTTAGAGTAAATAATTTGCCCCCTAATTGCCGTCTATCGGACTTAAAGGAAAGATGAGAAATGGACAAATTCCTTGTTTTTTAATCAATGGCAAAGTTTTTAAAGGAAAAGAATAAGAAGAATTTATGGAAAGGCACTTAAATCTGAAATTTATGAGAACTAGTGAACACAGAGAAGGGAGACCTGTTGTAAAAGATTATGAGTCCCAAGAGGAGATTTCTAGAATTCTGGGTCAAATTGATGAAAAAGGTCATTATGAGATGGATGGTGTTCGTGGCCAAGTTACAACATTTATGTTTGAAGGAAGGGGGGTTACTCTTGGATTATCCCTTGAAGAATTTGTAAATGAATTTAAAGAAACAGATCATCTGCATCTAACTATGACTTCTAAATATGCTTTATAAGAACATTACAAACAACTAGATGATTTTTTCACCCTTTAATTATTGTTCCTTTAAACTCTTTTTCTTTTAGAAGATTGTCTAGGTTTTCTAGGTTTGGGCCAATAATCATTGTTTTGATTTTGCTTTTTAAGATTATTTTTGAGGCAGTTTGATCTAGAACAAAATGCTGTCCTGGATTGAATTTTGTTTTATTCGCTATTTTATAAAAATCTTTCCAGGATATTTTTGAAATTAACTTTGCATTTTTGTATTTTTTTGGGTCTTTATTGTATAAGCCATCAACATTTGTTATGTTAATAAAGTTTGTTTTAAATTTTTTAGCAATTTCTGCTGATGTAGAATCTGAAGTTTGTCTTTTTTTATAACTTAGTCCTCCACAAAAAACTATGCTCTTGGTTTTTAGATAGCTTTTTATTTCTTGCATTGTAATTGGTATTCCTTTTTTTGGTTCATTATCAAAGAAATAATTCATAAATCTTGCATTGTTTCTTGTTGTGGCTATTCCTGCAAGACTTTGCATTGTTATTGATGCATTTATTTTTTTAAGAGAGTTAATGTATTTTCTTGCAATGTTTCCTCCTCCACACACAATTATGAATTTAAAATTTCTTGCGTTTTTTAAAATTACTTTTTTAAATTCTTGTAGAAAATTTGTATTAACCTCATTAGGAATTATTAAGCTCCCACCAAGACTCATCACAACAATCTTTTTTTGCATGATTTAGACAAGAAAAATTTGTTTTTATATTTTTACTTTACTGTAAATAACATATCATCATTAACATCAAATATTCCTAATCTAACTCCAGAATCAATCCATCCGTGTGCATAGTTTATTGCTCCAAATGCATTTACAAAATCTGATTTCTTTTCAAAATGTCTTGCATCTGAGAGATAGTTTTTTGCCATTTCAATAATTTCTTTGGCTTCTGTTTCTTTTCCTTTAATAATAGCTTTTTTTATTTCTTCTAGGGCTTTATTAGTTAACTTAAAATATTTTTCTAGTTTTTCTTTTGTTATTTTGTCTTGCATGATCTAGTAAAGATTAGCCCCTTTAAAAAAATTTATAAATGGAGCTTATACTCTGTTAGTATGAGTTTAAGAAGGTTTTTAACAGGAAATCCAGGAAATATTACTGAATTTGTTCAGATGGTAAAAGAAAGAGGTCTTCCTGTAACTGTTCTTTTTAACCTAAAAAGAGAGAGAAATTTGGCTTCTAGTGTTCCAATAATTATGGGAAAAATAGTTTATTTTGGAGGCAATTTTGAATATGCTATCGTTAATGAGGGATAAAATTTATGGAACGGTGGGGAAATTCAGAGTCTGAAGGAGGAGATTTTAGTAAGGATGGGATTTTAAATTATTTGCAAAATAAAGCAGGAAAAAATTTAGACTACTTAAAAGAAGAAGGGGTTAATTATGATATAAGGGTTTTAAATCAACTTGAGTAATGAAAATACTGGCATTGTCCTATGGATATTTTAATAGTTTCTTCCAAACATTGGAGGATACATTTGAGGGACCATTTTTCTAATTATAAATTTTGATCCCACAACATCTGAGATAATTGCAGAAAGAAGATATCTCCCTGCAGCTATTTTAAATATTCCTTCATTCAGAGGAATTTTTGATGCTTCAGAAAAAGATTGCAAAATATTATTTATGTCTGTGCTATTAAGAATTATGGCTGTTGGTCTTGTTCCCATATTTCCTTTAACTATTATTGGTTCATCAGGGCCATTACATTCTATTGTTCTTACATTTGGATCTAGGGCAAGTGGCTCTAGTTTTCCTAAATTTACTGGTATATTTGTTGGATATGGCTGTATATATTGAAGATCTTGTGGAAGAGGAGCTTCTGGAATAAATAAGGGTCTATAGGGCCTTTTTCTGGGAGGCATATGCTGGGGCTTTGGTTCTTGAGAAGGAATTTCTAGTTGCCTTTTTACTATTGGGGCTATGTTGAATTTCTGTGGGGTTGGTCCAAGCAGATCTTTTTCAGATCTTGGTATTGGGCGCCGGTTCATTAAGCTTAGGATATATTTTTCTTCTTCTTTATTTTGTGGTTTTATTTTTGCTGGAATAAAAGGAATGGTTGGTTCTCTTTTTAGTTTTCTTTCTTTTTTTCTTATTGTGTGCTCTAGTTCAAAAAATTCTTCTTTTGAGTGTTTTATTAATTCTTTTGTGAATAGCAAGAGAAAGTAGGCTCTAAATTTTTCTGAGGTGCTTCCTAGTTTTCCTTTTATAGAATTTTGATTGTAAGTTTCATAAGACATTTTACTCAATAAAAGAGTCAAAATCTGTTGGTTCTTGGGTATTTGATTCTTGGTTAGATTTAGGTGAATTAAAATTGTCTTCAGATTCTTCTTCTTGTTTTGGCTGGCTCGACATTATTGAGGGCATTCCAAGAGAGCTTGTTTCTTGGGCTTCTTGATATGCTGGTTTTTTAGGGGGTGTTCTGAATGAAAGTGTTGGAGGTTGAAATGGTGGTGGAGAAGGAGCAAATTCTTTCATATACTGCGAAGTTTGTGGGACTTGTTGCGGAATTATTTGCTGGTTTTGTGGGTGTGGAAATTGTTCTAAAGGCATTCTTTCATGCATTAGGCTAAGGCCTCTAGCAAGTATTTTATTTTGATCAAGAAGAACATTGAGTTTTTCTAGGGTATCTTTATTGTCTCTTTCTATTTCAAATTCTCTTTCTGCTAGAGATTTAGCAGATATTTCAAATAGGTCTAGGAGTTTTGTCAGTTGTGTTGTTAGGGTGTCCATTTTTGCTGAAAGAGTTGTTAATACTCTTTGAAGAGAAACAAAATTTTCAATCATAATATTATTTACTGGAGATTGCTGTTGAGGCTGCATAGCAGGCATGTTTATTGTTACAGGAGGAGCTTTTGCTATTCTTTGTTTAGTAGATTTAGTTTTTTTTCTTTTGACAGTGCTCTTTTTTTTATGAACTGGCCTCTTTTTTTTTCTCTTATTCACCATATTTTATTGAGGGTTTTTATGTTTATAAATATTTAGAAAATGTTTAAGGTTTCATCTTGTTTTTCTTCTGTGGGATGGGCTTCAAGATACTCTTTTTTTTCTTCTTCAATAGCCTCAATATCTTTTTCTATCTTTTCTTCTATTTTATCTTTTTGATATTTTCTTGGTTCTTTATCTGTTCCTACAAATAATGATTTTTCTAGTTCTGAAACATATTGTGCTATTTCTGCTGCTTTATCCGCATTTACACTAATACTATCAATCCCGTTTTCAACTAAGAATTTTACCATTGGTTTGCTACTTCCAGATTGCCCACAGATACTTGTTTCAACTTTATATCTTTTGCAGACTCTTATAACATATCCTAGCTGATAGAGTATTGCAGGATGCATTTCATCATAAAGGTATTGGACTTCTTCATTTCCTCTGTCTATTGCAAGCATATACTGGGTTAGATCGTTGGTTCCAAATGAGATAAAATCTATTCCTTCTTCGCAGAGGTCTTTTATTATCTGAACTGCTGCAGGGGTTTCGATCATTATTCCAACTTTTATGTTTTTTGTTACTCCAATTTCTTTTAGAATTTTTTTAACTTGTCTTAATTCATCTACTAAAATTACTTGGGGCATTATTATCCCAATTGTTTTACCTTCGTCTGCTACTTTTTTAAGGGCGTTTAATTCTGCTTTTAGAATTTCTGGTTTTTTTAGGCTGTATCTAATCCCGTGAAATCCTAACATTGGGTTTGCTTCAACTTGTTGTGGTGCTCCTTCGAGATGTTGGTATTCGTCTGTTCTTATGTCTGATGTTCTGATCCACATCTCATCAAAATATTTTGCTATTCCATCTATTCCTTTGTGAATTATTTCTTCATAGTCTTTTATATTGCCTTGTTTTAAGAAGTATTCTGGATGTTTGCCTGATTCAGCAATTATTCCTTCAATTCTTGTGAGGCCTACTTTTTTAAGACCGGTTTTAGCTGCTCTTTCTGCAAAAGTTGGCAAGTCTACAATTACTTTTATTTTTGTTTTTGTCTTTGCTGTTACGGGTAATATTTCTTTTTGTTTTGTTTCAGCTACTTTGCCCTTGTATATTTTTCCAGTATAGCCATCTACTGTTATTATTTCTCCTTCTTTTAATTTTGTTGTTGCGACTTCTGTTCCTACAACTGCTGGAATTCCCATTTCACGAGAAACAATTGCTGCATGTGCTGTCATTCCTCCTTCATCTGTTACAATTGCAGAACATTTTTGCATTTCAACAACCATATCTGGATTAGTCATTTTTGTAACTAGAATATCTCCTGTTTTTATTTTTGCAAGATCTGTCATTTCCTGAATTATTTTTATTTTTCCTGAAGCTATTCCTGGAGATGCTGGAAGTCCTTCGAGAATAATTTCTCCTTTTATTTCTTTTGTACTGCTATCTTGTCTACTAACCATTGTTGTTATTGGCCTTGTTTGAACAATAAAAATGTCCTCTCCTTCTATTGCAAATTCAATATCTTGGGGTTTACCATAGTGTTCTTCAAGATGTTTAGCAATAGTCGCTAATTTTATTATTTCATGAGATTTTAGAACCTGGGCTTCTGATTTTTCTTGTCTTAGTTTTATTACTGTCTTTCCTCCTCCCGAGTCTCGTGTTATTGCTATTTTTTTGTTTGCTATTCGTGTGTCAAGAATTTCTAAATCTGGAGATACTAAGTAAGTATCTGGGGTGATTTGGCCTGAAACGATTCCTTCTCCAAGCCCCCAAACAGCCTCAATTATTATATGGTCTTTTTTATATGATGGATCTTTAGAAAACATGACTCCTGATTTTTCAGAGTCAACCATTCTTTGTATGACTACAGCTAAGCTTACTTTAGAGTGTTCAAATCCTTTTTTGTTTCTATAATAAGTTGCTCGAGAGGTAAATAGAGAGGCAAAGCATTTTTTTATGTGCTTTATTAACTCCTGATTTCCTTTTACATTAAGAAATGAATCTTGCTGCCCTGCAAAACTTGCTTCTGCTAGGTCTTCAGCAGTTGCAGAGCTACGAACTGCAACAAAAACAGGTTCAGAAGCACTTTTTAATATGTCGTGAATTGGACCTTTTTGCATTATTTCTTTGTCTCCTCCAAGGTTTTCATAAGATTCTAGAATCTCTTCTTCCATATCTTTGGGCATATTAGATTTTACTATTAGATCTCTAATTTTTTCAGTTACTTCATCTAATTGTTTTGTGTCTTCATAATTAATAGAGGATAGAAGCTCTTTCATTTTTTTATCAATTCCTGCCTCATGAATAAAATAATTATATGCTTGAGCGGTTATAACAAATCCAGGAGGAACAGGAACTTTTAAATTATATATCTCTCCAAGGTTTGCTCCTTTTCCGCCAGCAATAGGGCCAGAAGATTTGTTTAATTCAGAAAACCACCTTACAAAATCTATTTTTGCACCTTCTTTTGCATTCATAAAAGGTAAAGTTTCTGATAGTTAATAAAGTTTTTTGTTGTGAGAAACTACTTTTTTCTAATTACTTATGCATTGTGCAGGACATTCTGCGATTGCTTTTTCTATGCAAGGAAGTTTTGATTTTTCCATTCCTTTTTTTACTCCTGCTTTTCCGTCGTCTTGCATTTCAAATACTTCAGAGCAAACAGAAGAGCAATTTCCGCAAGAAATGCAGTCTGCTTTATTGACTTTTACCATTATTGAAAGAAATGACAGTAATGTTTATAAATTTAATTAATTGCTTTTTGTTATGGCAAACAATAATTTAGATGATGAGCTTGTTGATGTTGGGGGGGTTTAGTATGTCAAGAAAACAAGTGCAGGAGTTAACTGCAAGGCTTGGTGATTGTGGTATGATCCACCCTGTATCTTTGCTTTTTGGAGAGGGTCCTGTTTCATATGCCCCTGATGCTGAAGCAAAACAAGAAGATTATAGGATTTAATAGCACTAAATTTATAAAGGAATAATTCTTTAGTTTAACATGTTTTGGCTAATATGGGTGTTAATTGCAGTTGTAGTGGTTTTAATAATCACATTTTTTAGTTATTTTAATAGGTTTGCTATATTAGGAAACAGAATTGATAATTCTTTAAGTCAAATAGATGTTCAGCTTAAGAGAAGAGCAGATTTAATTCCTAATTTAGTTGAGTCTGTTAAAGGATATATGAAGCATGAAAAAGCAGCAATAAAAGCTGTTACTGATGCTCGTAAAGTTCTTATTGGTGCTAAAGATATTCCTTCTAGGGTTAAAGCAAATGAACAGCTTGAGGGATTTTTAGGAAAGCTTTTTGCTTTAGCAGAAAATTATCCTGATTTAAAAGCAAATACTAATTTCTTACAGCTACAAAACGAGTTAACTTCAACAGAAGATAAGGTTGCTTATTCAAGGCAATTTTACAATGATAGCATTCTAAGCTACAATAACCTTTGCACAACTTTCCCTGGTGTTTTCTTTGCAGGACTTTTTGGAAAGAAATCAAGAGAGTATCTTAAGATAGCTGAAGCTGAAAGAAAAGCAATTAAGGTTGATTTTGAATAAACTATCACAATAATTCTTATTAATCATTTAGATATTGGAAATTTATGGATATTGGTTTTAGATTAGCAGAAAGTTTTAGAGATAGAGATAAACTATCTAAATTCCTTTTGTCTCAACCTTTAGGATATCCTAATTATGGAGATTGGGTAGAAAGAGCAATTGAAGAGCTTAATCTAGGATACAAACAATCTATTTTAGGTTTTTATAATGGGGCTTTAGTTTCTGATTTAGTTTTCCAACCTTCAAAAGATTTTCCAACATTGTTGTGTGAGTTAAAAAATGGAAGAACCCATGAAAGAATTAGAAGAGACTATTTTCTTAGGTTTTCAATTAGAACAGTTGAAAGGTTAGCTGGAGAACAAGGTTATCAGGCAATGATCTGTGATACTCGTTCAGATAATCTTGGTGTTGTTGATCTTTTGAAATCTTCTGGCTATTCTGAACTGTTAAGAGTTCCTTTGTATGAACAAAATGTTGAAGATGTTGTTTTTGTGAAAAAACTTGTTCGTGGGGATAATGATCTTCTTGTTCCTGTTAAAAATAAGATAATTTCTAAGGCAGCTTAAGACTTAAAAAACAAAACATTTATAGTCCTTTATAGTTGTTTATGTGTATGAAAAATAATCAAATAAAAAAAATCATGAAGAAATATAAAAAAGAATTTGAAATTTTGGAAACTATGATGAGACTAGGGAGCTTCCTTTTAAAAGAAAAAGGATAGATATAACTTTGTCAGTTGCAACTATAAACAAACTCAAACAAATTAGAGAAGCAACAGGCAAACCAAATTCCAAAATAATTGAAGAGAGAATTTAGTCCTTACATAATTCTTAAAAACTCTTATATCTCTATTATTTTATGGAAAAAGTAAGAATAGATTTTCGTGATCAAATTTCTAGCAATAAAATGAGGAGTTTTTTCCTAATGTTAATTATATTTGTTGTTATAATTGCCTTAGGTTATGTTATTAGTATGGCGCTAGAGCCTGGATATTTTTTTATTATAATGATTGTTGCCTCATTGTTTTCAATATTTTATGTTTGGTTTAGTTATTATAATTCTCATAAGATTGCAATAGCTAGTGTTGGAGCAAAGATAGCTCCAAGAGCTCAGTATAAAGATTATTATAATTTAGTTGAAGGTCTTACTATTGCATCAGGACTTCCTATGCCTAAATTGTATATTATGCCTTCAAAGAATATTAATGCATTTGCTAGTGGTAGAAACCCAGAAAATGCAGTTATTTGTGTTACAGAAGGAGCTTTAGAAAAATTAGATCGTAGAGAGCTTGAAGGAGTTTTAGCCCATGAATTAGGACACGTTGCTAGTTATGATATTCGATATATGACTTTGGTTGCTGTTGCAGTTGGAATGGTTTCAATAATTTCTCAGATTTTTCTAAGGAGTTTATGGTTTAAGAGTAGTGGAAGTAGTGAAGGCAAAGGAAATGCAATTTTTATGGTTATAGCAATAGCTTTGGCGATTTTAGCCCCAATAGTAGTTTATCTTATTCAGATGTCAATATCTAGAAAGCGTGAGTATTCAGCAGATGCTTCTGCGGTTAAATTCACAAGACACCCCGCTGGTTTAATTGGAGCATTAAAGAAAATTAAAACTGATAACCAGGATGAAAAAAAAGTCAGTAAAGCTGTTGCACCTTTATTTATTGCTAGCCCGTTTAGGAATTGGGGTTCAACTCATCCTCCCCTAGATGAGAGGATAAAGGTTTTGGAAAGGATGTAAGATGTTCATTTTTTAAGGGGTTTGGTTTGTGAGGTCAAAATTGAATCTGAAAGGGTATTTTTTATCATCATCAAATTTATAAATGTCTGAAGAGAGTTTCTAGTATGGGAAGAGAAGAAGTTGTGATTGAAACAAAAATGTTTAAAACAGATTTAAGTACACTGTCTCTTAGAGATAAAAGTCAAAGAAATTTCCCAACGAAAAGGTAAAGGAGTTACAGTGACTCATGATGAAAAATCATATACTGGAGAAATTGATGTTGATGTTCCTGGAGAATTTGTTAGTGGGGAAGGTTACAGAAGAAGTGAAGAATATATAATCATCCATCGGGGGTTTAAATGTGATGGGCCAGTGCATAACCCTTGGGAACATTGCCAAGTTTCTCGTTTAACCTATAGAGGAACTACTTCAATCTTGGAATTAGATTAATTACTTTTATAAATCCCAAAATCTTCTGTTCATCATGGGATTTGTAAGAGGTGGTTTATTAGTCATAGTCAGTGTTATTTTGTTTATTTCTATTTTTGCAGGGCTTATTCTATTCACAATGTCTTGGTCTTTAAATTATGACAATGTAAAAGTTGAATTAGGAGCCGTTATTAAAGATAGTTTAAGGACAAAAATTAATATTGATCAGGTTATTAGTGATGAATTTCCTGCAATGCAGACTTATTGTGAGACTTATTCTGATTATGTTTTAAATTACCAGGATGAAAAAATAACAATTCCATGCAGTATTATCTCAACTGGACAAGAAGCAGTTTTAAACGATAGTGTTGAGAGTTTTATTGAGAGAATATATTTTAAACAGTATGATTGTAATTTTTGGAATTGCTTTAAAGTTCAGACAATTCCTTTCTTTTTAGTTAGTGCAAAGGCCCAAGCTTATTGGTATAATAAATTTAATTATGTTTTAATGCTTGTAGGTGTTCTTTGTATCTTAGGATTTTTATTAGCAGAGAAAAAAAGTAATTTCTTTATTTTACTTTCTACTTTAAT